>Ga0187833_10000008_pt1 | contig 240396 bp, 221 predicted proteins | sample ETNtaG_37_FD_167968 | JGI IMG/M metagenome (GOLD analysis project Ga0187833, IMG submission 167968) | Marine microbial and viral communities from oxygen minimum zone, Eastern Pacific Ocean - ETNP2014_SV_400_PacBio MetaG (Illumina Assembly) | ecosystem: Environmental > Aquatic > Marine >... | reverse complement strand
GCCAGACATATTAGAAAGGAATTTAATGAGCATGTTAATCGCTACTTCTGGAAGCCCTATTTCTGGTCGAGAGCCTATGCGGTAACCACAACCGGCGGCGCTAATTTAGAGAAAGTTAAAGATTATGCATTATCCCAAGAAAAACCGTCAGCCTAGACTAGCGACTCATTCGTAGAATGCGGCTGACATTCGTTCAACAAACGCATCGTAAATGACGACATTATCTGGAAAAGAGCACCAAAGTAACTTTGACGTGGCAGAAAGCCACTTACGTGGCACTACGTTGTAAAATTCCGTCATCATCATTGTGAACATGCGTTCTATACAATTGTTATCAATGGTGTCGTGCTGCTCGGTGATAACATGGATGGTAGAAAGGTACCTGTCGACGATAGCCTTTCTATCTTCAGATGTTATGCCTTGGAAAAGGCCATAGTCTTTCATCCAAGAGTGAACGAGGGCGCTGTCTTTTTCGGAGAAAGAAAGCATCTCTTTCATCTCATTGTCTTTGTGAATACCTCGCTGCATGGTGCAAGCCACGTGATAATTGGCATCAAAGAAGTTTTCCAGACTCAAGTTAACTCCTTAAAATCGTTACTGCTAAGCAGAAATGCCATGCAATGAAAGACGTATTCTGCCTGTCATTTCGTCGATATCTACAATGTCGACGGTTAACATCGTGCCAGCGTCCAGCAGCGATGGTTCACTTGTGTTGTCAAACAACTCATCAAGCGGCAGTGCACCTTCGACTGGCGTACCCCCAAGTGACAAGAAAAGCATTCTTTCTGAGTTCCCTCTCACTGTTGCTGGAATGGCTTTTTTAGATACTGGTGGCTGCTGCGCCCACCAACGTGCACAAAGCATATCAGAGCAGCTTCGCTCAGCGATGTTTGCATCATAGCTCCTGGCGCTCACATGTTCAGCGTCACATTCAGAGAAGAATACCGCTTCATGCTCTCCTAGCTTATGCTTTATCAACCTGTGAACGACAATGTCGCCATAACGTCTGATTGGCGACGTGAAGTGCGTGTACTGTGCTTTGCTTAGACCAAAGTGAGACGTTGCTGTTGTAGAGTATCGCGCAAAGGTCATTGCGCCTCTAAGCAAACGGTCAAAGTCTTTGATGTCTCCACCTGCAAGTTCTATCGCCACTCTTCTTGCGTTGCATTCAGCGCCAGAACTTGACGTGGTCAACGGTTCAAGCCCGTAGTCTTCAATTAATTCATTAAGTTCATCCAGCCCCTTTTCTTGGAGCCCTGGGTGGTGCCTATAGATTGCGGCATCATAATGTTCTTCGAGAAAAAGCGCAGCGGCAACATTGGCGTAAACCATGGCCGACTCAATCACCTGATGGGCTTTCAAAGGCTTGGTTGCACCGAATCCTGAAACGTCACCCTTTGCGTCAAAATGAATAATCGGCTCTTCTCGCTCAATCACCATAGTGCCATCTTTTTCGCCCTTTTGGCGACTAAGCAGATCAACACTGTAGAGCGCAATCAGGTTCTTGATATGCGGCTCTTCCTTTTCGGTTGGTGGTGATAGAGTTTCAAGCTCCATAAGTTCTGCAACACGCTGATAAGAAAAGCGGTGAGTTGAACGCACCTTGCTGCTCATGAATACGTAATTCTCCAACTCGCCGCTCTCTGAAATAGTGAGATGCGCAGTAAGTGCATAACGCAGCTTGTTGGGCAGCATAGAGCACAGCGTGTGAGAGATGGTTTCAGGTAGCATGGGGAAGCTCATGCCCGGTGTATAAACCGATGTAGAACGAGAAAATGCATCTGCATTCATCTGCGTGTCAGGGCTTACAAAGCGTGACACGTCAGCGATGGCAACCCAAAGATCATACTTCCCATCACTTCGAGGCTCACAGTAAACAAGATCATCTAAGTCTTTCGACGATTCGCCGTCAATAGAAACAAACGGGAGGTGAGTCAGGTCAACAACACTTTTATCGCCCCCAATACCATTCGCCATAGAAACAGCTTGTTCTGCTTCACGAATAGCTATATCAGAGTGCTGTAGAGGGAAGCCTTGAGACTGCACGGCTCGTGCCCTAATCCGCTCAACCGGACTAGGCTGCTCAAGCACTTTTTTAACCAATATCTCATGAGGCCTATTGCCGCTTGGTGATTTTGTGATGTCCACAACAACCCATGCACCGTCGCTAAATGGATCGTCGCCAGATTGCACCGTCACGGGGAGTGTGCACGTCTCATTAAGGGTTAACTGCCAACTCTCACTGTCATCACTCAATGTCAACTGCCCAGTGATTTGTGTCAATAATGACTCACGTCCCACGATGCGAGCGGTCACGCCACGCTCATCGCTTGTTCGAGGCACCGCGATAACGCGCTCTCCTGGGAAACATCGTTCCATATCCGCATAGGTAATAAACCAATCAGCCTCTTCACCGTCAAGTGCGAGAAAACCAAATCCCTTAGGGTGGCGAACGACAGTGCCGATACGCTGAATATCGAGATTGGCCGTGACAGCGTCACCCTCCAAACAAAGTTGCCCGTCACGTATCATAGCATCAATGCGAGCTGATGTTGCTTCGGCATTCTCTTGATTTGATAAGTGGCGGATTAGCTCGTTGTGCGTGATAGGCGACCGTGAGGTTACCGTATTGATAATGTCCATTCTTTCAGGGACGGTGTTTGATATATTCATATTTTTATTTTTTCCTTTCATAGGGCATATTTTGCACTAATACGAAGGTTGGGTCAACGCCTGAAGGCAATTATTTTGGTTTTATTATTGAGGTGCTGTGATATAATAAATAAAACAAAGCGAATGTTAGGATAGAGAGTAAAGTGAGCGAACTAAGATATACCAAGCAAGATTATGCTGAGGTGAGGGTGAATGCGAAAGGTAAAATCACCACTGAAACCAACTGTCCTGCACTGTCCGCATGGCTGCATAAGTTTGTTTTTTATCGCCACGACAGAATAGATACGACCACTTTCCCGCACACACGAGCGCCCGAGGAAGAGTCGCTGTATGAAGCTATCCTTTCAAGAGCTGTTAGGCCCGAGCTTGTTGTGTTTAAGATAGGCGGCGAGAATCTCTTTGCAAGGAGGCAAACTATTCGACGCGGCGTGATGTCTATGCGGTGGAGTAAAAACGAAGACGACTTTGAAGTGGTGTATGACAAAGGTGGGCGTAGCCTCGCCGTTGTGACAATGAACACATTGTCAATTCGTCCTATTGTTCCCGCCCCAAAGCACTGGATTTCGACGCTGGCGCACGGCGAAAAGACGCTGATAAAAATGTTAGACGATGACGGTGTAGACACACGCACATTCAGCGTTTATGTAAAATTTGATACAGAGGGATAACCTGTGGCGAGATTAATAGATCAGCAAAAAGAAGAAGAGTCCATGGGGCAAGGTCGGTGGGTCCGTGTTGAGGACAGGCTTCCTGCCAAAGGCGTTTATGCGTGTAAGGTGAAAGGGAGTATCTTTGCAAAGCCCGGAGAGGTGAAGATTCTACCTAAAAAGCACATTGGCGGCTCTTGGATGGGCGGCATTCGTCCTTTTTCAGAAAAAGACATCGTTACGCATTGGTGGGAGAGCGACTCGAAGTAAGGTGCGGTGTCCTCATTCACCTTACAAGGAACCACACTCCCTATATCATACCATCACCGATGGCGCTATGACCTTTTGCAATAGCATCCTTTGGCTTCAAAAGGGATGCTTACACCGTGATTGGCGCTGGCCGACATGCCAATAAAGGGTGTGGCAATGCCAGTGTTACTCGCGCAATTCGCCCCCTCACCATAAGGCCCTATGTAATTAACGCGCCCAGCACGGTCTGTAATGACCAGTGCCGGCGTGCTGGGTATCCACTGCTGAACATCCAAAGGGAGTGACTCATAGTTCACGCGAAAAGTAGGGGTGGAATGACGGTTAGCGAAACCTTCTATCGCGTTCACGTGACGGTTCGATACCATCTGACATGGACACGTATTATCGACGACATGCAACACCATCGAGCCAGAACCATCACCGTTGTGTGTGATGGTGGTAGTGTTATCAACCCACTTGGAAAATGAGTTATGCACCTTGCTGTCAAAGTCAGGGTCGAGAGTGGCTTGATAAAGAGCGTTGTCGGCATCAAAGCGTGTTACTGTGGTGGCACCTGTGAAGAATAAGAATGCTACTGCACCTATTATCCAAAGCGCCACTCCAGTCTTGATCAACACCGTTATCATTGGTTTACAGTAAATCGCATAATTTGTTGTGAAAGTGCTTCACTCGCTGATGTCAATTTACTTGTCGCACCAAGCGCCATCTCAGACTCATGTCTTTGCTCATCCATTGATGAATGGATCTCTTGCGTTGATGCTGAGATGTCCTGAGAAGCATGAGCCTGCTCTTCTGTGGCTTGCGTCACCGCGCTAACACCATCATCCACACGCTTTATTTGCTCAATGATATTGCGAATATTTTCACGTAACGCTTCACTTTCAGTGCAATTAGTCTCCATACCAGACAAGCATTCGTTCATCGTAAGTACCGCATTTTGAGACTTTTCAATGAGGACGCGTGTAACGTCGTTAATTTTTTCGGCGTTCTCTCCACTGCGAATGGACAATTGCCTTACTTCATCGGCAACGACAGCAAACCCTCGGCCATGCTCACCCGCACGGGCAGACTCAATGGCAGCATTAAGCGCCAGTAGGTTGGTTTGATCTGCAATGCCCTTGATGATCTCCATTTCTTTCTCGATGCTTAGGCACATCTCAGACAGCGCGTCTATCGTGTCCTTTGCGGTTTGCATTTGCATGGCCAATGATTTTGTTCGCTCAACGCTATCATCAACACGTTCGCTCACCAATTCTGTTTCACCGCGACAGTGCTCAGAGGCTTCGCCAACAGATGCCGCTTGCGAAGAAAGCTCTTGGTTTGTTGCTGCCGTTTCTTCTGTCGCTGCTGCAATTGTAGAGAGGCGCATGCCATTTTCGTTTAATCCTCGCTCTATGGTTTGCATATTGCCCACCAGCGAAGAGGTTTGCTGAGTCACATCCACAACAGCGCCATTAACGGAGTGAAGTAAGCCTTTAATTTGCTCCACCAGTTGGTAAAAGTCATTATCACATGACGATTTTTCTACCACCGTGAGGTCAATGTAGCCTGGCTTTGCAGTCATGTTGCGTATTGTTTTCTCAAGATAAAGCCCACGCTCACTGCTCTTAAGTCGACTTTGTGCAGTTAGCATAAGTATGGTCGCTTCACTGATGGCAAAGAACGCATGGATGGCAAGGATCCCAAAGGTCAAGTGACCATTCTCAAAAATAAAGGTGTTGGTGCCTGATGATTGCATGAGGAAAAAGGCAACGTGGTGCACCAGTGCAACAAGTAATGCTGACAGAATAACCGCCCATCGCTGGTACATCGCAACAATAGCCAATAAGGCAAATAACTCAAAGTGTAACTCCGTAAGCCTATACCCAAGATGGATATGCAGCGCCGTGTTGAGCATTGTTGATATGGCGACAATGTGAGGTGTTGCTGAATGCGAGGGGGCAGCAAAAATAGCGGCAAGCCCGCCGGCAGAAATAAATAGACCGCCAGCGATACCGATAAGTAGATTGCTGTCAGTCCACATGACAATGCCGCATGTTAGCAGGATTTGAAAAAGTATAACCCAAATGAATATTCCGTTGGCCTGTTTGGTCCAAGGAGTCATAGTGCTCTCTCCGTAGTAGGTGGTGTGTTAGTAGCATTATTGGATGCAATATAACAAATTAAAGTAAAGTGTTCACTCTGTATAACATTAAACTTTAGTATAGGATTGAGAGTTGTTCAGCAAGGAAAAGCAGAAAAGGCCGGATATTCCGACCTTTTTGGCATTAATGTGCAATCCTATTAAGCGAGGTTGCGCTGCTGAAAGCTTACTGGCGTGTCACTGAGAGATTGAGCTTCATGTCATTGTGTTCGCATTCGAACGTACATGGTAAAACAATGCTACCAATCTTCATGTCTTTTAAGGTTGCGTTATCAAGGCCTGAGCCCGGACCTAAAGGATCCATTCCCATTTTTATCTTAATCTTAAACCACAGCTGTTTGAAGGCGTCCTCATCCAGGTTATGTTCGACCAGCAGCTTACTGTTGTCTTTACAGATGGCAATAATAGTCAACGTATTGATGTCTAAATGAAGCGATTTCCACTTTAGGTTATACATTGTAGCGAACAGGTTATCATCCTTCATTAGTGTCGGAGTAAGGTCTGGCTCATCCATATACTCAGACAGTATACTTTGCAACCATTGTGGGAATTTGAAAGCGTGTTTACTCATGGTTATTTTGTCCTTTATACTAAGAAAAGATAATGTCACGCAGAAAAAACTCTGCGCGATGTTGTTAAGCTGCGTGGTTCAAAATAATATCATTGGCTTCACTTGAACCATAGGCGCAAAGCGAGTAACCACGCGTGACGATGCGGCCAGCCTTTTTATCTTGTTTGTTGAGATGTTCCATATAACGATTGTAGTCTGCGCCAAATTCACCTTTATACATCGTTTTCGCTTTCATCTTGGCAAACTCTAAATCTCGACGAATAAGCTCTATAATTTCTAGGTTAGTTTCGACATACCACGCTCCACTTCTTTTCAACAATGTACCTATTTGCTTCATCTCTTCATCATCCAATTCGCTGGATACACCATTGTAATGATGTGGAAGCTCGACTACAGCGCTGCCAAGTTTGTCCATAGACTCATTTACCCAACGACATATCGCGTACTTGGGTGCTTTGTTAGATGCGGCGAAACTCTGCCTCGCTTTATCTGCGGCTGCGCGCGTCTTCGCGATGGGAACTTGATGAAAAATTTGAATTTTCTCGCCAAGCAGCGTTGCGTTGGTTGGTTTTCCCAATACTAATTTTGATACACTTACTGTCATAGCAACCTCCGAATTTTGATTTTATTAGTGTATCAGACAAGCCCTGATAAAACAACCTTAAAGAAAGAGTAAGGCATGTGTTTAAAAGGTTGAAATTTGACTCTTTTTGTGGTATCTTCGAGTTAATTTTGGTTTAAAAAGGCAGAGCTATGATTGTTTTTCCCGTTGTACATATCATGAATTACGCGCAAGCTGAGCAACAAGCAAACATTGCTTTATTATGCGGTGCGGATGGTGTTTTCTTTATTCATCATGGCATACTTGGTGATGCCCTTACATTGCGTTTGGCGAAGGATTTCAAAGCGCTTCACCCATCAAAGACGATAGGTGTTAATCTGCTGTCAATGGATGCAGCAGAGGCGGTCAAGTCAGCGTTCGAAGCTGGCATCAACGACATATGGGTTGACCATGCCGGTGTGCATTCTGAAAAAGGCGAGCCGGCGCTTTTGCAGTTTCTTGCAGGTATGGCTAAGGCGCATAACCTCAATATCCACGCTGGTGTAGCGTTTAAATATCAGCGCCATGAACCCATGCCAGATGCCGCAGTCAAGATGGCGATGGAACACAACCTTATACCGGTAACAAGTGGAAGCGGCACCGGCGTTGCGGCAGACGTGGATAAAATTGCCACAATGGCTAAGGCGGCGAATGGGAATTTAGGCGTGGCGAGCGGTTTGAATGTCGAGAACATTGAACAGTATCGCCCGCATATTAACTATGCTTTTGTTGCCACTGGCGTCAGTGTTAATGATTACGAATTTGATGAAGAAAAGCTTTGTCAGTTTATTGAAGTCGCTCACAAGTAAGCTGTCGCTTAATAAGAAATGGAGCTCTGACCTGGCGCTATAATTAGTGTCAGGTCAGCAGTAAAAAGGAATACCTCAACTTAAGGCTCTAAAGCAGATAGGTCGGAGTTAACTGTGTCAATATCTGCGTATGGGATGATGTCCGTGTTAGTAGACTCAGCATCAAACTGCTCGTCATAAGGAAAAACGTTCATCGTCTTTTCGTCAACGTTATCAGACCAAACTTTAAATATCTTTCCTGATTTGGTTTTGCAATACAAATTACTCATCACTCATCGCCTTTTTCAAGTGCTTTAACAACACGTTCAAATTCATGTGAATCTCTGCCGCCCGCTCCGCATGAACGAAGCATCCTTTTCGACTTGTTGATGGTATCCTCGCCGACAATTTCAGCAATGGTCTCAATAAGTTCAAGCGCTTTCGGATTATGAGCAATCAACGATTTTTGATAATGCAGTGTTGCAATTACATCGTTTGCTTTGAGAGTTCGCAATATCCGTTGAAAATCGGGGTGACTCGGGTTGTAGAATCGGTGACGGTCATCTCTGAAGACAGACCAGGTGTGTTCGTTACCCTCTTTGTCTTTGACAGTAAGTATGTAACTTTCATTGCATAGCGTCCCGAAGTGAGGCTTGCCTTTCGCGTCAAAGAAGTACACCTCAATGTTATCTATCTTGTTGTTATAGATAGTATCAACAGTCCAATATAGCGGTGAGTGGTTTTCAGCGTCCATTAAATATAATCCTGCTTTGTTATATTGTTATTGTATCAGAACCCTTGGTTTAATCAACACAAAAATGACGTGCTTTGTCATTGGTATACTTATTGCTGTATAAAAATCAAACAACAGGGAGTTGTGCAACATGTATAAGAGTAGACAGATACAGCAACTCGTCATTGTGACAATGCTCTCATTGTCATCAAGTGCGAGTGTGGCGTTGGTTGAGAGATGGACGCTCAGTGAACCTGGTGCTAAAGCTGATGGTTTTAGTCAAAGTCAAAAAACAGCGCTAAACACTAATACGAAATCAAAAGGCCGCTTTGATAATTTGATATGGTCTGGGGACTATAGCGTACAATGGCAAGTAGGTGAGAGATACGGCGAAAAAAGTGTAGCTTGGTGGGGAGATTTCCCACAGGAGGCGCTAAATCAAGTTGCAGTCTCTTTTGATACTATACAAGGTTTTCCCTATACAGGTTATCATCTTGATAATTCACGTGTAGAGAGCCGCTCTGAATTCAACCCGCTTCACTGGCAAGTGAAAGACTTCAATGTTGCCTTTGGCTCTAGGTCTACAACGGGAATAAGTAGCACCATCGTTGACATTGGTGGGCTCACCAGTGATGAACATGTCTACTTATATAGCAGTATGGTGAACCAAGACGAAGGCTCATCTGTGCCAGTAAAGGCATCAATAGTGCCTTATCAGGGTGCTGTTATTAATTTTATGTTGCTGGCAGCTATAGCTAAAATGTTGATTAATAGATGTTTTAGTTCAACTTGCGGCGCCAGCCTCACAAAAGTTTCCAAAAAGGAAACCTTTTTTTAGTGACAAAGTTAAAGTTTGTGTTATTATACAAACATCAAAGGCAAGCAAGCCTAAACGTAATAAATTTTAAGCGAGATGAACATGAACTCTTTTAACACTTTTTATTGGTATTGTTTTAACAACTGACGACTTCCCTACCCGGGGAAGTCCCGGGTGAAGAATGTCGGTGCGCCAAAAAGGCTCACGTTCATTTCCAAGACACCCGGTTAATACCGGGTGTTTTTGTTTGTGTTGAAAATGTTTTTGGGTAAGTATACAAGCGGTCAAAGTAAGCAGACTGTAAATCTGTCGGCTCAGCCTTCGAAGGTTCGAATCCTTCCTTGCCCACCAATTTGAGGTATCTGCAATGAGATCGTTTAATGTTAGTAAGCTACGCATAGCATCGTCTAATGCCACTTTAGTTATGGCTCAAAAAGCAGAAAGTCACGGAAAGGCTTTTTATATGAGCTTGATTTGCTAACGGTGTAGAGAACTATCTGTTTTTAAGCAGGAAAGACGCCGAACTGCTCTATCGCCACCTTGCAGGTATGCTAGGTAAAATAGAGAAGCAGTGAACGATGTAAATATTAGTTTTTTGCGCGCATGTCCGAGTATGGTTAGGTCGCTGGCTGCAACCCAGCTTACGGGGGTTCGAATCCCTCTGCGCGCTCCAGTTTATAAGGGTGTAGCTCAGTTGGTAGAGCCGCGGTCTCCAAAACCGAAGGTCGGGGGTTCGAGCCTAACTATCCAAACGATAGTCTGAAATGAACACAGGCCGCGCCCCATGGGAAATATGATTTCAGAGTTTTGTTCAGACTTTTGAGCGAAACCACGGTAAAAGAGGGTCTGATTTCAGACTTTTTGACAAAGTTTTATGCACGATTGGCAGAGTGGTAATGCACTGGATTGCAAATCCAGCGGGGAAACCCATCGCGTGTTCGAATCTAACCCTCCAGATAGGTATTGTAAAAAATCTGGAATGCAATAATGGTGGTGTATGGGACAGGTTCGCTTGTTCCAGAAAAATTACAGAAAAGTTTAATGTGGGAAGGTGTTTTAACTAATATTTTCCAGAAAAAGTCAATGAGGGCGTGGTCTAGTGGTCTACGATGTCGGTCTCCAAAACCGTACGACGCTGGTTCGAATCCAGCCGCCTTTGCCAAATCGTAAACAGGTTACTCACCACCTTAAAGTGTGATGATGAAGATTTATTGGGTCTCTAGCTGAGATGGATTAGCAGTGGATTGAAAATCTACGGAGGGCGGATCGTTACCGCCGGGACCCACCAATATTGAAACGTAGTGCACAGGAGCAAGAAGATGGTTGTTGATAAACAGAAAGTAAAAGACATCGTTGATCGTCTTTTTGAGAACGGCAAAACGCCACTTGATCACTTTGGTATTGATGGTGACAAGATCATCGAAGTGGAACGTCGCCATCCTGAGGTGGCTAAGCAAATTCCGATGAGCAAGCGGGTGATGTGATGAAGCCTGGTACAACGAAACTGGATGAGTTGGCGATGGACAGGCTGGCCAAAGCCATGAAGAAACCCAGTGTGCCAACGCCGGCACTGGTCTCCTTAATGAAACGGCGTTGAGAACGATTTTTTGCCAAGGTAACTCAGTTGGTAGAGTGCCTGATTGAAGATCAGGAGGTCGCGGGGTCGAGTCCCGCCTGAGGCACCAATTTACGGATGTGTATGCAAGCGGTCAAAGCGGCCTGGCTGTAAACCAGGTGGTTAATCCTTCGGAGGTTCGAATCCATCCCGCATCCACCAAACACTGCTGTGGTAGCTCAGTTGGTAGAGCATCGGATTGAAAATCCGAGTGTCACTGGTTCGATTCCAGTTCGCAGCACCAATTTGCGAAAGCAAACGCCTTGTAAGTCCCGTGAGCGAACTTGCGGGCAGATAATGGAGATAAGCGCGGCCAGACGGTGGCGGGGTGCTCCCCATTTACAATAGGGTATACGAGGTAAGAGTGTAAGATGATTTATCTTCATCAACAATAAATAGCAATCCAGTTCAAACCCCAAACTCAGTGTATCTAATCATGAGTTATCCCATCGGTTTTACTTTTCTTCGTTAGCCTCCAGAAATAACATCACGTTTTGGTGATTTATTCAGGGTTATTTTGGATGGTTATGATATATTGGTTCTGTTGATGAGCTACAAGCACCCAAAGAGGCCGGGATGAAGCTTTATAAGTACATGCCATACAGGAAAGAGTTTTTTGAAGATCCCCTATTGAGGCTTACGCCGCCTTCGGGATTTAATGATCCTTTTGACTCGAAACCATCCGAAGAAGCAATGGCTAAGAAGCTGGCATTTCTTGCTTGTGAGGATGGAGAAGAGTGTCGTAAACCGACGCATGAGCTAATCAAAAAGATGGGGCCTGAGAGAGAGGATATAGTGCGGGAACTCAAAAACCTCGGCATTATCTGCCTAACAGAAGATCTCCACAATCTCCTTATGTGGTCACACTATGCAGATGAGCATAGGGGGGTTGTTGTGGAGTTTGACTGTAGTGGTCAGTGGCTTGATTGCACCCCACCAGTGGAAAACATGTCTGATTGGGTGGTTAATGAGTTTAACCCAGTTCCTGTAAGGTATAGTGGGCGACGGCCAAGGGCTGATTTGGATGATGAGTTCATATACGAACATGGAAACGTAAAATTCATAAAAAATACAGCGTTGGTAAAATCAAATGATTGGATTTATGAAAAAGAGCATCGAACCATAATTCAGCTTTCGAATGCCAACGTTGTAATTGTCAGTAAAGATATTGCTTCGCGGCTTAAAAAGACGCGAACAATTTTAAATGTTGAGAATCTGCCTAAAGGCAAGCTAAAGATCACATTGGATGTCCGAGCAAGCCCATACTTGAGTTGCTCACCACAAGAAGCGATGTTCTTTGTTCGACCCAAACCAGAGTCCATTCGAGCTGTTTATTTTGGTTGTAGATTTGATGTCAATAAAATGGACGAAGTATACGAAAACAGTGAAAAAAGCGGACACTTTAGGGATGTGAGTTTTTTTAGGTCGTATGCTGATGACTCTGTATTTGGTCTTAACTTCAAGGAGGTTCGCTGTCTGCCCTAAATCAATGTATGCTCTACAGTGGTGTGATTTCGCCACTTTTCATGTTTTTAATCGCAATAAAACAAAGCAAAACTCTACCTCAGTAAATGATCATGTTGTAACTAAGTGTAATTCCTCCAGAAAAGAGACTTCATAATGGTTACTGCAACATTGGCTTGATTACGTGTTTGACGGGGATGTTAGTCTTAAACCGTTTTTCTAGTTTATCAAGTTTCTGTGGCAGTCTTTTGAAATTGTTTTTGCCGCTTAATTTTTTTAGTGATGAGATCATGCCATCAACCTGCATTTGATTAAGATAAAGTTCATGTTTGAGTGCGTAACCATACACAAGGGGAGCATCTACGGGTGTGTAGAACTCTTTTGTTTTTGCATAGTACCCTTTGTATATGGAGTGAAGCCTTGAGCGCTCTGATTGCTTGAGTTTTATAAAATCATTGGCAATAGATATCAGGTCAGATTCTATATCATCACTCCCTTTAAATCTCGTGTCTTTAAGTAAGATCTCAAAGAGCCAATAGAAGGGTTTAAAGTCTCCACTTTTAAGTACGCTTAATGAATTTTCCACCAAGCTGAACTTATCTTTCTGTAGCGCCTTCCTTTCTTCATGATCAAGCCTTAGAAGGTGAGTTTCCGGAAGAAGCTGTGCAAGCAGTCTTGATTTATCTTCATTGTCAACCACTATATAGTCGTCTAGCAATGTTGTGTTTACAACATCAAAATCTTTGGGGACATCATCAAGTGGGCAATTTTTTATGTGGCGCTGCTTTATGGCTCCTTCTAGCCCAAAATCTGCATAGAAGTAATATTTCAAAGGGCTGTTGTTGAGATGTTTAATAAATCGACATTTACCTTCACTATCAAATGTCGAAAGCACAGTTATCATAATGTGTGTAGCTAGCCGCTTGGCTTCTATTTCGTTGTAGCCAGTGTGGACAACTAAGTTTGACATTACGGCGTGAATTATTGATTCGGCGTTCTTCTCAGCTTTGCTCTCGATAAAAAGGTGCAACGCAGAAATAATATCCGAGAAAACGCTAGGCATGCCGCGTTTTTTTCTTTCGATATCAATGTGCGCTGAAAACTTTAGTTTGGGGAATGTGGTAACATAATTCTGTACTTGTTCGAGTTCAGAACCGCTAAGGGCAATTTTTATATTTTCTTTTTTATTTAGTACGGCAGGGCGCTGTGAAGGAAGAGTTATGGAAAAATTCTTAGGCGCTGTGATTGAGTTGCCATCAGAGCACATGTACGACTGAGATATCGGGAACCTTATCGAATCAATATGCGTGAAAGGTTTCCCATTCTTTTCATCTGTTGGTTGCGTCCAAGTGGGATAAGCTGATTTTATTATATCGTTCTCATATAACACTTCAATGCGAACCAAAGCACCGTTGATACTTGCACAGCCAATAATTGAACCGCTCTGAGCCCTTTTATGATTGTCCTTTTTTGTCCCATTATTAACAACGTATTGCACAATGTCCGGAATATCACTTCTTTTAACTGATGGTGGGAATATTGTTTTCCACAAATATCCCGACTTGTAGTGATTGTCAGGGTTCATTGTTGCATTTGCAGCCTTTCCGGAGAAAAGTGCCCGTGGCAGACGAACGAGAAACGCACCACAACAAAGTTCTCTTATAAAGTACCAGTCGGAATGTTTGCTGCAATCGTAACTCAGCAAGTCGGTTATGTCCGGATTATCCAATAGAAGCTTTACCAGTCCTTCTACACAATGCAGTCCGCCTTTAATAACTTTTCGTCCATGGTTATCTGAATATTCACCCACGGAGATATGCTCAATAGCATTGTTATCAATTTTGAAAAGTGTTCCATCATTAGATTCAAAAGAATGCATTGTGAACTCCAGAGTAAAAACTTACATCATATTATCACAATAAAATTTTTCAGATTTTAGTATCTTGGAGAGTTGTTTATTTTATTTGCATTTGGAGGACTGCGAGCCCCTCCACCCTTGCCAATTTTATGCAATAAGATGTAGAGGGATAAGTGATGTCGGTAGATAAAAAAGCGGGTGAGTTATATGATTGGTGAATCACCGCGCTGTCATCATGCTGCATATCGTATTTAGTGGTTGATTTGCTGGCATTGATTTAGTATTGTAATTCGTAATGTTTGATTCGCAAAGATGCTATAACTCATGTTCGTAGCGTTGGTCAGGAGCTGCTACCGGACTGGCGAGACGGAGACATTAATCAATCGGAATGTCTCATGAGTGAGGATGTATGGAGAGACAAATGAAGCCATTATTTATATTTACACTCCTGATTGCTTTATCCGGGTGTGACCAGTCCAGTTTAAGCAAGGCAGCGCAATCAGTAGCAGAAAAATACGATGTTCAACAGCCCGGGTCATGGTCTTTGCTTGATGGGCAGAAGGTCGATATTGGCGGCGAGGTCACCTATATCATCGGCACAGATCAATGCTCCACAGGGTTTGGTAGTACCTATGCCTGTTGGAAGTTTTCCCTTAAGCCTGGTGATACTCAGCTAGTCAGACTTGTAAACGGCACTCAGGAACTTTGGACAACAGAGGGTGCAGGAAGCAGCGGCGTCAGCTTGGTTCGTCCTAATGGCTTCAAAGTGGTTGGGAAATAAATGTGCCTGCCAATATCTTAAGCTTGTCTTCTTATGTTATCAGCCAGCTCTTGATCCCACTTAAATTCAATATCGAACTTCCCTGTTGGGAGCAATGTGAACTTAGCTCGATTCCAATCATTCTCACCACCTTCCGTGGTTATTTTATGCAAACTCTCAAATGCTTCAAATAGCTCAAAGCTACTATCAAAATCATAATCCAAATCTGAATTTTCGTCTTCTTTGTATACACATTTGAAGCTACCAGCACCTGCGTGAATTTCAGAGTCAATAATGGCGGCCGCCCATTTAACATCTATAGTGTCAACTATATGCTGTGCTATTTTAAGATAAATGTCTTCTGCTGTCATTTTGGATGCTCTCTTGATTACTATTTGAATAATGAAGCTAGCTTTTTATTATATCACAATTTAGGATTGCAAAAAATTGATGCGATTCTGTATTTTTCGACCTACAAAAAGTGCGTATGCGACAGCTAGAAGAAATGTTACGGGTAGGGCGTTTTTGTAAATGGGTGAAACCTGATCACCTGCCCCCAAGCTAAACATGATCACGGTTGAAAATACGTTTAATAGCAGAGCTAGGCCCAAAGTGTGAATTAAGGCGAATTGAAAGATTGTTTTCCACTCATTTTCTTTTTGGTTTGCAGTTCCCATTAGTATCTCCTTTATTTAGAGAGCACATTTTTGTTGCTCTCTATTATTTTCAAATGACTTCTGTCATCATCGGTTAAACAGGCCGCCTGTTCTTCCGTGAACTCGAAGCCCATCTTGGCCATGCAGAAGGCGACACTTTTTCCTTCATCATCACAGGAGTTAAGTAGTTCTGTGGTGATTAAGTGAGGGTTTTCGATTAACGATATCGCCATATCGACAATGATGACACTTTTATGTTTAGGTGCTTCGGTCATTGAATGTCCTCGTGGTTGTCATTTAATCTAGGCTTGTTGTGCATGGGTGGCAATCGACGACTTAACTTCTTAAGCCGCCCATTGACGACAAGCACTAAATTAGCTCAAGAGCTTTTGATTTAGCATCATTTATTTCGCTGGCGCAAATTTGTGAGATGTGATCTTGTATATAATAACCACTCAAAAGAATCGTCTCGCCAGGAGCCGCCTGCGCCTTTTTTTCTTTGTTTTCTTTTGCGGAGTCAAGAATAAGATTTGCTTTCTCTGAGCACACGGCTTGTCGATACTGTTCAATTTCTCCTTGGCATTGGCCAATATCTTTAATAGAAATGTTGTTTTGGCTCGTGTACCAGAAAAAATCACCTCTAATTTCCTCGCCATGAATAGCCCTTCCCACAAAGTCAGAAGCGTTAACTAGTGAAGAACAATCAACTGGATTGCCCTTTTTGATTTCATTAAAATGCGCAGTTAGAATAGGAGAGCTAGCTTGCTCTTTCGAGCATCCTGCAAGCGTTATCGTTATAGCTAAGGTGGCCATCAATAAAGTTTTCATACGGGTTAGTCCTAATTTTTATTAGAGAGTGGTGATAATCTTCTACACACATCTTATCACAAGGAAAGAGATGTAAAGCGTTAAAGTGACCTTAACAATGTTCAGCGCAATCCGCAAGAAAACCTAATGATAAAGATGCGATAAGAATGAAGGCCGTTGGTAGAGCGGTTAATTCTCCATTGTTGTTTTCAGAAACAATGAGTTTGCTTCAAGTGAGTAAGAAGGTCCTAGTTGAATATACTGAGAGGATGGAACAATAGAAGCAAGTGAATTTGCTTAGCTTTTCACCTTTGGTGGTGTAGTCTATATCGTTCATAACTTGAAAGATCTTTGCGCTGCAAACTGTCAAGTGGTACTGTGTAACGAATGGTGACGTTGTTGCTTTTGCATGCAGAGCGAGTAAGTGACGCTGTGTTTTTGCCGTCAATATAAACCTGGTTAAACCCAACCTGCTGAGGTCCGTTATAGTAGAACGCAAAGTAAATGCAGCCATAGCCTGATGGGATATGAGTATACTCAATAAACACATTTTCGTTACTGACTCCGGCCTCTACACGTCCCCCAAACCCATGTTTTTGTTTAGGGTAAATGGCTAAAAGCAAGCGTTTAATCGCCTCATCGGTATTGGTTTTGCTATCACTGGCACTTGCCTTCACATGCTTTGCAATATCATAAGCAAACCTTTCAGCCAAAGTCGACTCGTATGAAACCATGCGCCTGTTCACATTGTCGACAACTGCAATAGCGATGAGTAAGCTGCCTATGCAACCAATCGCCCATGTGACATGTTTTGGATTGAACAGCGAATTTTCTAAGGTCTTGTTAACGAGCCATCCTCCAAATACAGCGATGTAAATCACCGGCCCTGAGAGAAGCAGCATTAGCGTTGCATAGTTTTCATTTCGTAAAATGAGGTAACCGTAAATAACGGCAATCCACAACGTGGTAAGTAAGAATAGCTTTTTAGTGTTAAAAGCTCGCAAGTAAGCGGTATGAAAAATCAGCAGTAGACTGAAAGCGACAATGCTGTTCACTTCACCTGCGGATGAAAAGTATCCAATGTAAGCGACGGGCATAAAGAGAAAAAGTATTGTTGATAAAATGTGATTTTTCATATCCTTTGCCCGAAAATGGCGATATTTAGTTACTATAGGTTAATTTATCTTTCTGAGCCATTGTGGCTAGAAAGGAATATCATCAAATTCTGCTGCGTCGTAGTAACCGAAAAATGCCGGTACGGCGGCGCCATTCGGTCTGATTTTTGCGTTATGTAATGCGCTAAGCACGGCGGTGGTGAAATGTCGATACGCCTCAGGCTCAACCAATTTTGCGTTTTTGAAACCATAGTGCTGGCCTAGGCACCAGTGCCCGCCATTAACATCATGGGTGGGGCTGAAAACAAAAGCGCATGTCGTTCTTTGTTTCCCAGTATCCAAAGATATTGCGATGTTTTTTAGTTCATAAATCGACGCGGCATAATTGGAGAATAAACAATGCGACATGGCCTTGCCTTCATCGTCAGCCATGGATAGCGATGTGATTAATTTGGCATTGAGATGAGGAAAACTATCAAATACGTTTTTAAGGCAATCTTCCACCTCTGAAGCGCCAGGGAAGTTCTCGTAAAAAGCAATGCCCTCTTCCCGCAGTCGTTCAGATAGTGCTTTTGACAAATGGTGACTTACCTTTCTGTGGCTCTCCTCCATCTTTTTGCGACTCTGCAATCGGAATGTCCAGCCCGCTTTGTGATGCATGTAAGAGTTGTCGGAAAGCAGCACTTGGCAAACATATTGGATATCCGCTTTTTTTGTTGTAGTTGCGTTGTCATTTACCCATTGTAGACGTTCTAGTAAGGTTTCAATCGGATGGTATTGCTCAAGGCGACGGTCTGCGTGGGAGGCATCCCAAGCGTCAGAAAAGCCACGTTCAAGTAAACTGGCTTTGCAGGAAAGCATAAAGTCGATAATGTCAGGCAGCTTGCCGTCATCAACAAGTGATTGAAAGTGATCGTCAAAGTCACGAGTAATCAAAGAAATAATCCTCGCTTGGCGATAGGCTGGACAAGCAAGCATGCGCTTCCACAATCCTTTACCAAATTGACGCTTCAGTGCTTGTGGCGTGCTATTGAAGTGTAAGCACCAGCGTATAGCTGCTTCTTGATGGTGAGAGATAAGCTCAAGCACCATGTCGTGACGTTGATGTAGAGCTTTGATCATGTTGGGATTGATGCGATAAAGCAAGCTTATCCCCGGCAATGTACAGTACTTGTAAATCAATTCTCGATAGGGCTCAATCCACACCTTGCACATGACAGCTTGGATTTGCTTATGGAACGCACTGCCCATGTGAGCAGCAGCCCACGCCGCAAGGTTTTTCCTGTACCTGGCGGGTGAAAAGTCGTCTGCCCTTTCACGAGGAAAAGGTATGGCATGGTGTTCCGCAATTTCTTCCAATAGACGTGTGTGTTTTTGAAAGGTTGATGACGCAATGAGGGAAGCAACAGGTTTGTCTATTAAGTAATCTCCAATAAGTACGCCTTTAGGGCTTGTGGATGCGCGTATTACTAGCGGTGGATTTTCCTTTGTCATGTGCTTTAACTATTCCGAGTCGATCCATGTTAAACGGTGAGCTTCCCCCACTTCAGGCCACTGATATTTGGCAATCATGTCGGTGAGGATGTTCTCTGGAACGGGGTGCTTTCTGAATTTGTTTCGCTGTAGCAATGTTTGCTTGTCGCATTGAAAAGCAACAATTTCAGTATAGGCGACATAGGCGACAGCAAGATTGATAACACGGCTTCGAAAGTCTCGTCGATAGCCCGTTGCATCCCATACAACATGGCGCTTTTCGCGTAATGCGTTGCGTAATTTATCCATAGCAGTGCGTAACACTGCATCGTTGTCAGACTGCCCTTCACGGCCCGCTTTTAACGTTTCTCTTATACCATCAAGCTCAATGCGCTCAAATGAAGATGGCAAACACTCCACCCATGTGCTTTTCCCACTCCCTGCTACGCCACAAAGCACAATAACATGAGATTGCTCAAGGTAATTAAATGCGATAGATAGTTCTTCTTCCATGGCATAAATACGCCCTTCTTCGAGATGGATCATGCCTGTATCTTGCACTCGCTGCGCAAGCCCCGCCATTTCATTTGGTGAACTTGAAGTGTTAAAGGTAAGTGCAACTTGTTTGGATAAGTCTTTATATTCCCAAGAAGAAAAACACTTTGCGTCTTCCGCAAAAAGACGGAAAATCTCCATGATTTCTAATTGTTTTGCCTTATCGTCACATTCTCGGCCACGCATATCAGCGACTTCAAGATAGTAGAGCATCTCCAACGATGGTACTTGTCTGGATAGTCTGAAATAAGGCGGATAATCCGCTTCTTTAACAACAAGCAGTTTAGGGATATGGTGGTATGCAGTAAGGCTGATAACGTCGCGCCATTGTGATGACGTTAAATTAAAGGGGGGTGTGCAATGCATGAGCAGTGACGCTCCAACACTTTCGTGTTTTGGTGCAACTGTTCGTTCTACATCATTGATGATGCGCTTAGTCGTACAAATCGGCTTGGCGTAATCGTGAAAAATAGCCGCAAGTAACAGCGTTACTTTGTCATCATCACGCCAATGCGCCAATGTGTCTTCTATAAGGCGATATGTTTCCTGCAAGACCATCTCTGTGTGCACTTCCACATCGCCTTCACTATGCCATTGCGGGTCTTGCTCAGTGTCACAGAAACGCTGTAGCAAAGGGTAGTCGTTGCCATAAAGTGCGATGAACTCTTTCAATGTCCATTGCTTAGAGAGTAATGAGTGCGAGTGCATTATGTTGACCTCGGTTAACGCTGGCGTGCCATAAAGGCAGGTTTTACAACGGATGGATCATGCAGTGTGTTAGGGTACGTTTTTTTAAGCCAGTGGGTTACTGCCTCACCCTCTTTATTAGGCTGGCAGTGACCTTTGCGAACGAACTTTGCGGTTAGGCGACTAAAGTCCTTGAACGGTAAAGGATCTGTGACGCTCACGACATAACCTTCTTGTTTGGTTAGATCCATGTTGCCTACAAGCTCTCGTAGCGTGTCCTCGTCGAATACGCCTCGATACAGTAAAGGGGGCATAACTACGTCGAGCTTTTCTGCCCACTCACAAATGTCATCGTAAGCAAGTCTCACATTGTGCTCGTTCCATATCATCAACAGATAAGCAAAGCTAGGTAGCGTTGTGTAGTTGATGCTGTGATAATAAGCGACATTTTCAAACACAAAACGCCACCCTTGAGGAAACTGGTACCCTAACCCCACCATCATGCTTTTTATCCAATCTCGGGTTACGTTGTGAGCACTGTCAAGACTTCGAGCATGCATAGTGCCAGGGTAATAGCCCGTGGTGGACTCCCCATCCATTTTTTCACTAACCCAAACCTCACGACCCAAAAACGGTGTGAGCGAGTCTATAAACTTATCATCCCCCGCAACCTCTTGAGACCAAGGAAGGTGTGGCGTGCTAGGGTGTTTTATTTTGTTGGCCATTGTACATCTTCCAATTTGGTTTTGAGTGACTTTCCGGTGATTGCGCGAGAAAAACTGTCACTCATTCGCACTAATGGGTAAGTCGCCTCGCTTTCCCACAACCAAAGAGCACCGTCTAGGCCCTCAATGACGAGAAAAAAGTCCGCCTGCCACTGAGCCAAGCTGATATTGCTAACGTTGTTTGTTGCATCTTCTGCTGAATTTTGCGCTTGGCGAAATGCGTAATAGGTATGGGTTCTCATTTCCTCTTCTAGCATTAAGCGGCGGCGTTTTAGTCGTAAACGCTGTGTGGCAGGAAGCGTGACGCCATACTCGTCATCGTCTGTTTCGCCACTACACTCATCGTCATCGACGATATCGGTTGCATTTATCCAATAAATAGGGAGTTTGAGTAGTGACTCCACATCAACAGGCGCATGCGCCGCCCCTTGACCCAATGAGAGGTAACGTTTTCTAAGCAGCGACGACGGTGCGCTGTCTGCACTGTCGAGCAACGGAAGGCTTCCCTTCAGCCAAGAAGGAAGGCCGTCTTCAGGCAAAGGAAAAAGTGATGCGTCGTTAAGTGGTGTGATATAACTTGCACCGTCGGTTACACGAAGTTCTGCACATGTGCCATCTTGGCCTGACAGTAACGCAAGAGAGCTGTCTTCCGTAAGGAGTGACAGCGCCATGCCATTGATAAGGTTCTCTGTTTTATTTTTCATGCTGCATGAATACTCTGCCTGTTTAGTTGTGATTATTACACCGCAAATCAGTATAAAAATCAACTAAAAACAAGATTTTGGGTGTGGTGCTCTAATAATAATAAGGCTTAACTTCTTGCCATGCTTTAATAAGAGAAAGGGCATCATCTTTAGCGCCAACATCCACCGTCATCAGTGATGTGTGAAGCTCCCCCCTCTTCACTTTGTGTCTATCAATGATTTTTTGTAACGATTGAATATGACCTGGGGCGACATGGTTAATGTAAGCTTTAAAGTCCTCTAAAAACAGCGTGGTTTCTTCTTCACCAAATGCGATGTTTTTTGTGTCGTCTACGGAGATGATAAGCTTACCATCTTTGATATTAACGGGTAAGGAAGGGGAGTACTTCTCTTTCCTTTTGGCGATAGCGTCATATTCCTCTCGGTAAGCTTTTGTTAGCGCCTTTGCTGCATCAATGAGGTGGCTGCCGTGCTCCTCCTCGTCGTAAAACATATCAAAGTCGCGGTCCGACTCGATGTTTTCATTAAGTAAACTAATTAATGTGTCTCGAACATCATCTGAGATGTTAATTTCAACATCACTATGAGTGAGTTTCATTTTGTCGCATAGCGGGCCTGTTGCGCCTACGAGTGCATCATAGATATGCTCTAGCGCATTGGCTTCTTCGGATAACGCAATGATTTTATCGGCATGCTGGTCACATGTGCTACGTAACAGAACGTCGAAATCATTATTTTTTATGGTTAAGGTCAGCCCTGGAATACTGCCCACTTGGACTTTAATGTAACGATCTCGCAATGCACTAACTATTGACGGAGAAGAAATAGGATGCATGGTGTTATTTCCGAGCTTTAGCATGTTTATGGCCTCATCAATTTTGTTGGTATAACTTTAACATAAAAAGGTGTTTTGTGATACTTATTTTGATATAAAATAAAATCAAATCGGGTGGTGAGTAAGTGTAGAAAACTACGTTTTTTTGATATATGATAGCTTCTCAATAAAATCGAATTACTATGCCGCTGTGGAAGGAAATATCTTAGTGAGTTGCGATGAATCAAAAAAGACAAACAATAAAGTCCAAACGTTTGCTGCTTTTAATCAAGGGCGGCGACGGACTAGTCGTAGAGCACACCTTACATCGTGTGGTTATTCGTTTGTTGCAGAACTTGACCCTCAGCTAGGGAAACCGAAAGCACTTGCTCTTGCGCGACTTGACGCAAAAACAGATTACACAGGTAAGTGCTATCATGGTGTTTACCTACAGGATATTCGCAATATCGATGGTAATGCAGGTTATTCTTTGTACGCCAAAGAAATGTAGATGTTGGGGGGGGGGTAAAGAGTTGAAGTACTTAGGGTTACCATCGGAAAGCCAAAATAACTATGAGCCTACACTTGATGGGTGGAGGGCGATGGCCATTCTGTTAGTGCTGTATGAGCATTTTGTTGGCTACACCATGTTCGATATGGGACGAATGGGCGTGAATGCATTTTTTGCCTTATCGGGTGCGTTGATGGGTGGGATACTGTTTGTGCGTAAAACACCACTTAAAACCTTTTACCAGAGGCGATTTACGCGCGTTTTCCCGCTTTTCTTTTTGTTTGTCGCAGTTGTTTATGGCACTGGGGCCTTGATGGGGAACCAAGAGTCCGAGAATGTCCTCTACACCATTGCTTTCCTAAGAAGCTATCTCCCTGAAGGCGGCATATGGGGCACGGACTTGCCAATTGGTCATCTTTGGTCATTAAATATAGAAGAACATGCCTATGTGATCATGAGTATTGTCGCTTTGTTTGGTGTTCATTTAAGGCGCGATGCGTGGTCTCCATGTTTATTAGGGAGTGTATTGATTGGCGTTGGCCTGGTGAGCATCGTTGCAAAATACGTCACGATTAAATTCATGCCGGCGAGTCAAGGTGTGGGTTTGCAAACGCACTTGAATTTGGGCTTCATTTTCATAGCGGCAGGCTATCATGTGTGGTACCGCCACTATCAATGGCGCATTAACAACGTAACATGGTGGGTTGCAGCCGCAATCGCAATTGGTTTTATTGTGCACATAAAGAGCATGCATTGGTTCGCAATGACACTGGTTGCACCTTTTATGTTTGCTTTTGCTGTGAACCACCTAAGTGAGATCTCAGGCGCACTAAAGTCATTATTTAGTTATGCATGGCTACGGCTTGTAGGATTGTGGTCTTTCTCTCTCTACATATGGCAGCAGCCTTTTTATATATGGTCTAAGCAGTACGACGACGGCGTTGTGTCCTTGCTACTTTTCAGTGCGGTTGTGGTGATATCGCTACTCTCATTTTACGTTTTTGAGAATCCGGTGAGAGTTTACCTCAATAAGAAAATGACAGGGCAGCGGTGAGCGTCGGTTGCTTGCCTATTGTAGGTTTTAAGAAGCGCGATGGCTTCACGCTTCTGTGCAACAGCTCTTCCTTAATCGTTAATGTCCACCACGGCATCTCGGTGCGCTACAATATCAATAGATCCAAGTTCAGGATCAAACGTCATGGTTGCCATGGCATAGTAGCCAAAATGCTGCTCCGCAACTTTAACCATTTCCATTTCAGTTTTCGTTGCGCGTTCGCTTGATGCTATTTTCGATGATACGCACGATGAAGAAATGTTTATATCGTTGGTGCTAAAAGAGATGCAGTCTTTGATAATGCCGTCAGCGTGCACATTAGTGCACAGAAAAGTTGATGCAAGAGTCAGTAATATAATAAACTTCATTGTTGTTCCTTTTTATTTGTGTTGTCAATTTTAGTGCGAATGGCCAGCAGGGACAGTTTATGGGCGGCGCACTTATATTTATGCTGTAGCGCGTGAGCACAGAGTAAAAATGGCTAATGTGTATTTGCGCATCTTAGTACAACAGAAAGAGGTCAACATCCATCATGTGACATAAATGTTGACCGGATGCGTAATGTTAGCACAAGTTGCGTAAATAGTGTACTAAAAATGCAGTTTACTTGTGGTTGTTATGATTTTTTCGATATCTCTATGGTGTAAGTGAAAGCGGCATAAGTTCGTGGTGGCTACCAATTAAAACTTACATCTGGATATACCTTTAAGTGCGACTCTCCATCAGTAAGGTAATCTAAAAGGGATTTTTTGCCAGAGACGGTTTTCACAGAGCTAACGCTTTCATTAAACATAGCAAAGGTGCAAGCGAGCTGATCGAAAACCCCAATCATCTTAGTAATCATCTTCTTATCCCCATTATAAGCTTCATTAAGGCGCTTGCGAGTAATCGCGCTTTGTTGTCCGTTCGCATACATCATTAAGTAGTGCCTGTTTTTAATAAACGTCACTGCGTGTTCGCGCGGCAGTATATTTCGGATATTTTTTAACACTTGATTTCTAGGAATTGTTGTCATCAACGCTCACCATTCATTATCTGGATTTACCTTCAAATTGTACATTCATTATACACGTTTACACTTTACGCTTCAATTCAATTGTGTAAGAGAAGTCGTTTTCATCACCCGGTTCCATTGTGATTGTTTGCTCTGGTGTAGGTGAAAAAGGTGTGAGTTCGTAGTGGTTATCATTGACAAACCCATAGCCGCTTAAGTCATCTATAATAGCGTCATTTGTGCAATTGCGTTCGACGCCGCATCGATGCATATCAGGGACGACAACGTGGATGTTTGTGATAATGTAATCTCTAAGTAAAAGCTGCCATTCTGCACTGTCTTTGAGTCCACCTATACCGCTTTTCAGGGCGACGTCAACCATATCATCAGAGACCTCGAAATCATCAACATCTTCCTCAAAAACAGCGAAAAGGTGGCATACAGTATCATTGTGCTCACCTTTATTGTAGAGTGCAACGCTGTCCTTATAATTGTTTATTTTCAATAAAAAGATATCTTCCATGGCCAAGCATGCCGCGTCAGCCTGACTCACGTCCCATGGCGCATGCTTCCTTAAGAAGTCGTTGTAGTCCTTGTAGCCTCCCATTCGGCAAGCTATGTTGCGCAGGCTTTCACGTCGCTTTTTAAACGACGGGCCTGGGGCGAAACTTTCCCCCCATATGAATGCCATGTGTTCAGCGACAATGTCGACATCTTCTGTGGTGCGAAGGCGTATGTCTGTGATGTGGTCGAATTTGTGGTTGAAATATTTGTTGGACACGATAGATAACTCCAATACATTAGCTCAAAGAGCACCGACGTTAGGCTCTTATGAGCTGCGCGAAGCAATCTGCCCATAAAAATAATATTTACTTTACGCCTGATTCCAGCCTGCATAATGCAGTGTCGGTTGCCGAGGAGAGGGCCCCCTATTGCAGCTTTGACGCACTCCGAAGCTCGGCAGCCAAAACTACAATATGTGAGTAATTATATCACTTCGCTAACTTTGAGCAACCATTTAAAGCAATTTCGTGCTACTTTTTGATAACGGTAACCACTTCAACCGTAACATTCGCGTCGTCAAACTGATTACAATAAGGTTCAGAGTGAGTGATAGTGTAGTGCTTGCTGTAGTCTTTAATAAGCTGGCATCTTGCGCTAGAGGGCATAATACTAACAAGCACACCATTGTCTTTAAGCAAAGACATTGCCATGGCTGTGTGTGTATAGGCTTGCATATCTTTAAATGGAGGGTTCATCAGTACGCCATTGAAGCGATCTTTTGTCGTTTTTGCGTACTTCAGGAAGTCCATCTGTGTGACATCATAGCCTTTCGCAGAAAGAATGTGGGTGTTGATGTCTGAAAGCTCAATGACCGTCGTTCTGTTTTGTGGTAAGTGTGCAGCAAGATCACCATGCCCACCGTGAGGCTCACAGTAATTGAACGTGCCGTCATCATTTAAATGGCTGTGCAACGTGTGTGCCGCGATCTCCCCGATTTCTCCTCGTGTAGGGTAAAACTGGTAAGACGCGATATTGGGTAGTGTGCCTTTACGTAACAGCGTCCCTAATGCATCACTGACGTCGTAATCAAAACAAGCAACCTCTGACGTCTCCGTAAGCAAAAAAGTGGCCCCTAGCCATGTGAGGACGCGTCGTGTATCCCCATGCATGTCGGCATCACATGACATCCAGTATCGAGGCGAATCGCTGGGCAGCCTCAAGGTGCGAGCCAAATGAATGTTGGTGTCTTTGTTAAAGACTTTTTTGTCATACAGTTGATTTAGCACGTGTGCTGGGAGCATGTCTTCAATGCGCGCCAGCGAACGTGAGGCCAATTTATCAGCCTTGCTTACCGTACGCGCTGTATTAGCAATCGACAAGGGGAACTTCATGGCAAGAATGTCATTCATTTTTGCTGCGGTTTCAGGATGGAGTCGAACATGAACCGTGCCTTTGCGGTAAACTTTTACTTCAAAGGCGTCACCGTCAACAGCCAGCCATGAGCCGCACGCTTTATCTTTTTTTATTTTACAGAACACCGCGCTGCTCCCGCTGATGCCCGTCATTGGTGCCGGTCTCCCTAATGTAGTTGCCACAATCTGACGAAGCTCGCTGAAAATACAAGAGTCGTCATTTGGAAGAATTAGTGTGCTCGCGAAGTAGCTTTTCTGGTTGGTTTTGTGTTCTTTCGATAGGGCTTCCCACAGCGTTTCAATACGGTCAATGAAAAATTGAACACGCATGCCGGCCCATTCCTTTAGTGTATCAACGATGTTTTCGCGTGTGAAGGCCGGGGTGTTGCCTGTGTTAATGGACGACATCCAAGATTCCTTTGCCTTATAGCTAAGGTGCTCGCTAATTGCCGAACGCTTAATCAACTCTGCCCAGTAACGCGCATCCACACTTTTCAGTAAGACTACTTTGTCCCACGGTTTTGATGTCATGTGAGATTGCGCTTTACGGAAGCCGCTCTGCATAGCGATTTCATTTGTGGAGGTTTGTATGTCGTTAGGTTTAGGGTATTCAGCGTAATAGAACGCATCAAAAGCAACACTTAATGCCTGTCGATTCGGCTCTATGGCATCAATAAGGTTTGTAAGCTGTAAAGCCTCTTTATCTCTTGCTGCAATCAGTTCATCAATGTTCTGATGCGAAATAGCATGAGAGGTGATTGATGCTGGCAGGTGAGCACTGACATGATCAGGGTAACAAAGAGCTAAATTAGACATGGTAAACCTTGGTTTTTTTTGATTTTACTTAAAGTATCATAGATGGTGGTTTTTCGCAACACAAAAAGCGCAGCGTAGTGCTGCGCAAATGGAGGTGTTCCTACCTTGGGTTATCGAAAAATCTTGAGAACGAGTGAGCCTTCTCCGCTTTCATCAAGAGGCAAAAACCACGTTTTGCCATCGTCAGGCGATGTTGCTTTGGTGATCATGCCTAATGTAATGAAATGCTCATAAAGGTTGCGCTCATTGCGCCCTTCGGCGTGCCAGATAACGTGATGCATAGCGCCACGCAAACGCGCCGCATAGCTTTCCGAGCTTTCTGGTAGGGTGCCATCAGACTCAAATGCGTCTTCAGCCGCTTCTTGCGCAGCATCTACCACTGTCTGAAACCAATCGCCATCGATACGATAAGGTGAAGGGATGCCATTGATAGTGAGCATGAGGTCATCCGAATCGAGCGTTTCAAGCAAGTTCAATTGCGGTTGGCCATAGCCAAGATCAGACGCCAACTCCAGCACGTCATCATACTCCCATTCATCACCAAGTACTTCAGGAAGCGTGTATTCACCAAGCGTCGTTCCCATTTCTTTCGCGAGCACTTCGCCTTGGCGATGTAACTCATCGATGCTGATTTCAAGATCCGTACCTGCACCTTGACAGCGTACATACTTAAGCGAAAAAACCGGCTTTTTCTCGTCACCGCAAGAGACGACTTTAGCGAGTACGGCTTCGGCACCATACCAAAGTAAGCACACCTGAGGTGCTGACGCTTTGGTTTTGGTGTCAGGAACATCTGATGTAAGTTGCCCCGTATTGCTTAACTCTTCGTAGGTACGGCTTAGCAGTCCTTCCGTTAGCATGGCGCGACAGAAGGCCATCCCAATAGGCTTTCCATTGCGAGTGATCCCTTTCTTTTTAAGAAAGTCTTTAACGCGGTGCGCAGAGTCAAGTAGTGTTTGTTCATTGATATTGATGTGCATAATGCCACCCTTATTGTGTCTGGGCAAATTTCTGGGAGCGAGCATTACCAGATAGCCCCTCAGTAAATAAGGTCGCATCATGGATTTTGAAACTCATAACTTTGACATACCGTAAAGGCGCTCGCGCCGCGTGTTATATACGCTGCTTATGATGTAGTCGCCGTTGACTACAGCGTTAATGTATCAATGCCTTGGTGCTGAGTCAATAAAAATTACATTATTTTTGTGGCTTGCAATGATATGTTTGATTTCTTTTTGGGCATGAGAGGTAAATGTTATGGAAGGTACTTCTAAAAAGCCAATTTACTTGACAAAGATAATGCCGTTTTTAGGAACATTTATGATTGGGATTACGTTGTTTGCAGTCTACCTGTTGCTTAATTCCGCATAGTTGCATGGCAAATAACGTTTACATGAGAAAAGCCCAGGCTTTTCTGGGCTTTTTGTTTTCGCCTGAGTTTACGACATGAGGATTTTGCCATCTTCACTAAAAAGCGTTTCAATTAAACTATCACGCTCATCACGAGGTAACCCTTGAAGTATACATCGCATGTGCTTTAGTATAGCGTCCTTACGTTTGTCTGGCGTAGCTAAGTTGGTGTCGTCACCATCATTCCAACGAGAGTACGAATTAGCACTTAGCACTTCGTTGAGAATGAATGTATCTTTCGCCCCGTAGAATGTCCTTCCGTAATAATAACACGTGAATGATGACATGCCGGAGTCGGGGTCTGTGCAAAGCGCCGTTGCAACACGGTGAAGGTTCCCTCCCATGTAAGGTAACATTTGCTCTTCTATGTTGTTTTCACAGACCAGCGCAGCCACAACAGCACCGTTAACGCCCCCTTCTTTGCCATAAGTCATGCAGGCCGCACGAAGTCGCTCCTGGTAACCAGGCTTACGGTCGGAAAAATATCCACCGTCTTCATTAAATCCGGTGTGTTCTCTTACTTTGTTACGTAAGTCAGCAATCGCTCTATTGAGTTTGTAATCATCATTACGTCCAGTGCCAAGAGATAGGCTCCATCCTTTTTTGCTTGATGACACTGAAATAGGTAGTTCACGAAGGAAATTCCGCATAAACGGTGAAATGCGAGCGTGCTCGCCATTTCCAACGACTTTATTGTGCATTGATGAGCGAAATTGTTGTACGACGTGCTTATCTTTCTTTTTATCAATAATGCCCCTGCGTTTTTTGTCGGCGTCGTACGTCGTCAGCATGCTTTCTGCAACATGCCCTAAAACTTCCTGTTGACCTTGAGGGTGCAAAATGGCTTCGAGGTAATTCTGATAATAGCTGAAGTCATGATTCACCATCTCGGAGTCATTAATGTCGGTCATGTACTTGGCAAGCAGCAAGGCGCTAAGCTGTACTGCGCCATATACGCCACGATCAAAGAGAGCAAGTTGACTTCTTTCGATAGCAATAAACGTCACGCCATCTGTCCATGCTAATGAGGAGTCTGACACACCCACCATGAGCTTTCGCGGCACAATATCGTAGTCCATGGCGTTGTTGAGGCGCTCAGCCATAATTTTACAACCACGCTGTAGGGCGTTTCGTGCGGCACGCTCTTGCTTGTTTAGCTCTTTGTCTGGAAGGAAAGATAACGTCGTATTGTAGTTTTTTGCGATAGTGTCAAAGTCCACGACGCGTAACGCCTTTACTTTATCAAGCAACCATGTTTTGTTGTCTCTAATGGCCATGGAGGCAAATTTATCAATAAAGTCTTGCGTTGTTTCAACGCCCCACACTCTAAGCTCGTCAAAGTGAAGGACGACGGCACCTTTTGTTGATGCAACACGTTCAGCGATGCGTGATTTTTTATCCGGCGTGTGTGTCAAAGGGCGTGACGTGCCAAGGATGTTGTTCCATGTTGATGTTTTGCCACGGCAATCTTTCACTAGGCGCATTCTGTACGTATCGCTTAGATCGATTTGCCCCTGTAGTAAACGTCGTATCATGGCGCGCCGAGCGCCTTCATCAAGGCGGTTATCGGCTTCTTTTTCTTTGGCAACGGCAATAGCTTTCTTATTAAGTATGTCAGTTATCTTCTTGAAGACAGGATCTTCTCGGCGGATGCTGTTTCTCGCCATATTCAGCGGCATAGCAGATTTACTGATGACATCCGCGCTAAAACCGAAGTGGTGATATTGGAAATCTTGAACATGGACGCCTTGACTATATATTTGAACACAATCATCGACATCAGGATAGTAACGGATGAGAATGTCGTCATCCTCATAATCCCAATTAATAGCCGGTGGCATACCCACGCTGTCACCGTTAATAGTGATGGTACTTTGTGGCACGTATTTGACTAAGTTTTTGAGCGCATCGACAGTTTCGTGCAAGTGGTAACTGTTGATGGGAGAGAAGAACTCGCCGGACACCTTACACCCGTTAAACGTATCCTCTTCGTCATAAGAATAATGAAAACCATACCCGGTGCTTTCTTTTTCATCAAGGTTGACACGCATCTTGTGTGGGCCGGAATGCCACTCTACTTTAGCTAGCGCCATAATTTGACCGCGGCCAATGCGAAATCGACCATGTGTCGGCAGGGCACTGTCTTTGTGTCCCGTTCCAAACACCGCAAAGCATGTCATGATGTGCTCTTTACTCTCAAACCCGACGCCGTTATCTTCAATGTTAAATTTTTTGTGACCAACGGTGCAGTTTACGGTGGAGGCTGTTGCGTCCAGTGCATTAATCAGTAGTTCTCTAAGTGATGTTTCTGGTGTGCCGTTTTGCGAACGTATAAGATGCGGGATGATATCCTTGCTGACCCCGAACTCCACAAATTCACTTTTATCGTGATGCATAAAATACTCCCTTACGACGAAAAAAAAGGCGGCATACACCACCTTTCTTATTCGTGTTTGTTTTTTAATGTGATGAATTGCTAAGTGTCGGGCGCTCCCCGGTGTTCACTTTTTCTCCGGTATAAAAAATAGCATAAAAATACAACCCGTTTGCGTCAGTTAATGTGGAGTGAATAGCTTCATTGGGCGCGGGTAATGGCCGCGAAAAGTTGATGTGCCGAGAACGTGGCAATCCGACGCTCTCATTGCCGATTAATGCAGCGGAAATGTCGAGTTCACTAAGGAAACCACCGCTGTATTCGATGTAAGGTTCGATATTGCGGTCAGTGCCAACCGTGATGGAGGTACCACTGTTCAATTCAACCTGTTTGACGCTGGCTTTGCCTTCAGCCTCTTTGCTAATTTCTTCGGCAATATAGAAGATAACATTTGAGGATGATTCTAAGATGGTGGCGTCAGGCTTGCGCAAGTCATCTTTGGTGATGGTGAATGTGAGATTGTTGCATGACCAAGGTTCTGGTTGTTGGTGTGGCTTGTTCAGGTAGCAGGCGTGTACAGTGACCACATCATCAGGTGCGGAAGCCTTTACGTCCTTTATCTTGTCGCTGATAAACTGCGTGATATCGACATCGACGCCTTTTGCGTCAGACGGTGCGCTGGCCATAGCTGCTGATACATTCAGAGAAAGCAATGTTGTTGCTAACAGTAAGCGTTTTTTCATAAGAGTGCTCCTACTAGTTGTTGATGTTATTTCGTGTGGTGAACGCGTTCACCATACCATTTGAGCGTGCCGACCAAAAAGAGCGGGTAAACAAACGTGGTAAGTAAAATGACGCCGATGACGATGGCTTCAAACGTTTCCTTGTACTCTTTTGAATCAGATATGAGATGAAGCATGATAAGTGGAAGGCAGCCCTTGACGCCCCCAAACACCATCACTTTATACCATGAAAAAGGGATATTCTGCATTTTGCGCACTTGATTAGAGACCAAGCCAAACAAAAACATGACAAAGGCACGTATAAGGGTTGAAGCAAGGAATACCGACAGAATTTCTTTCCAATAATACGCTATCGCTGAAAAATCAACGATATCACCAAGGGAAAGGAACATGACAGTGACCGCAATTACCCCGAGAAATTGGATGAACGTTTGCATCGATTCATGATTAGCCTTATCCACTATTGCGCGCGTTGCTTCGCCCCCTTTGCGGATAATTCGATTATCTTCCTCAATGCGTTTGAGTATTACTGTGTTAACCAACATCGCAGAGGTGATGATCGCCAAGATGCCGCTAAAGTGAAAGTGTTCTGTGATGGCAAAACTTAGGTAGGCGCTGCCTAGCAATATAAGTGTCTCAATGATCATATTGCGCGTCATTTTCATTAGCCAGACGCCAACAATGCCGACGATTGCGCCAATGCCCAGTGCGCCAAACACAACTAAGAGGCCTTTGATACTCATGGCTGTGAATGTGGCTTCGGTGGGGTTGGTTTCAACAAATAGCGCCAGAGAAAAAACAACAAGCACCGTGGCGTCGTTGCCGCATGATTCGCCTTCGGCCAATATTTTCAGATCTTTGGGGACATCTTGGGTAGCAAAAATGGCGCTCACACTACAAGGGTCGGTGGCGGTAACCATGCACATTAACATAACGACGGCCGCGATAGGCAACTCGTAACCTGGCAACATCCATTCGCTGACACCAACGCCTGCTGCAATGGCTAGTAATACCGACACGCCCGCGGCGGCAAAGAGGGATAAACCGTGTTTTTTGACGTATTCCCATCGCAAATGGAGTATATCAAGCGTTAATAGTATGGGAAGCAAAATGAGTGTCATTTGATCAAACAGGTAATCGGTTTGAATAACGCCACCAACACTCAACACTTTAAGGAGTAGTCCGACAGATAATGCGGAGATGGATGCGGGAAGCTTAAGCTTGTCCTGTGCAAGCTGCGAAAAAATGGCAACAATGACAACAAAAGTGGCAATGTTGAGGAGACTGTAATCCGTCATGGCATGGCTTCCTGTTATTGGTATGTGCGAACCAAGATGCGTTAATGATATTGATGTCGCGTTAGATTACACTACCTATGTCGAAAGTTAAATAAAAAAGGTTGTTTTTTTTGAGGGTGAGTGATGAAGGGTCACCTCAAAGAAGGTGACCCAGAGTTGTCAATGAAGGTTAAGCTTGACCTCTGTCCTTTATTTTCCCCCATAGCGATTTGATTTTACTTTTGGCTTTATCAATAAGCTTGGGTTTTTCTTCTGTGGCATCTTCGCTGTCACAAATTTGCGTCTTTTCTTCTAATTGCGCTTCAGTGAGTGTTGCGTCAGGTGCAAGGCACAACATTCTTTTGGTGCGCTCGCGTAAAAGAAACACTTGTTTTTCACGATCGTGTCGGAATCTCGCCCAATGTAACTGCAATTGAGAGGTGTAGTCTCTCAATTCGGGCGGTGCCATTCGATCTTGCCCTTCTGCAATGATGTCGTTGATCATTGTCGTCATTTCATTGTACTGTTGATTCGCCTCTTCTAGCTTTTGATCTAATTCGGCTTGCGTTTGTGCAACCACCTCTTTCCCGGTATCAATGCGTTTCACAATCCCGTCTTTCGTTTCGCCTACAGCATTGCCAGCATCTTCAGCGGCGGCGACAGACTGCTGTTCCATCTTTTTAACGAATCGTTTCAGCTTGAGACCGAGTCTTGCGGCTTTTGCTTTTTGGGTAAGTGTCCACTTTTTAGAGCTTCCAAGCGCAGGGGCCAATGTGTCATCAATGATTTGCTTGCCTAACTCGCCGCCATTCATCGCCAGTAAGGTCGCCATGTCGACGTACAGCAGCATGTCGTCTCCTTTGGATTTAACACCGTTGATAGGCTTAGTGGCTCTCATGATGGCACTGAGCGCGCTGGTTTTGCCCGGCGTAAGATCTTCCACAATCTTGTTGACGGTGTCACCACACGCAATTTTACCTGCAAGGGCATTAACGTCTTTTTCTGTTTTGTCGCCCTGCTTGGCTAACGCTATTTTTGTAAACACTTTAACCGGATCAGTTAAATCACCGGCGACGGCTGCACCAAGAGAGTCCTGCCCCGCCGTCGCGGTCGCCACTTTTTTGAATCCTTTCCCTGCCAGTTCAGGAATGAAGTCGCCGCGCCACGTTTTGTCTTTCACACGATCTTTTTGAAACGCCCATACGGACAGCAAGAATTCTTTAGGGCCTTTGTCGCGCACTATCTTGCCTCGCGCATCATTGATGCCGGTGAGACTTTCATACATACCATTAGAAAATGATTGTAAGCATGCGCCATCACGGGCTGTCCTGACAATAGAGTAAGGTGAGTCTTGATGTTGCCCTGGTGGTGCCCCCGCGTTGTCGGCGGCTTTTTTAAGGTTATGGATGACAGTAAGTGCCAGCGCACTTCCCGCAGCACATTGGGTTAGCCCTTTTAGTGCTTTTGGATCGGAGATCTGCATGCCATCAAGACTGCATGCTTTAGCTGACGCATCATTAGTGAAAATGAATGACGCGATTATAATAGCAATAAAATACTTCATCGGTAACCCTATGGTGTGATTAATTACCCTGGCGTCGATTGATAAAATCAAGTGCCAGTGCTTTTGTTTTCTTCAATGCGGCGCGTTTGGCATTTTTAGTCACTTCGCCCGTCTCATGTTGAAGCTCCCGTTTCGCAAAGGCCATCAACTTAAGCTTGCTGTACTCGCCCTGTAACGTGCCCGCCATCAACTCCGTAACCATCGCTTTGCCCAATGCGGTTAACAGCACATCTTGATTGCCTTGCTTGCTGTATGAGGAGCTTAAGCGAGGAACCAGTAGCTCTGGTATGCGGAACGTGCCAACCTCGCCGATATCATTGTCGCTGAGAATGACGGTGATGTCTTTGAGGTGCATGTCATGTACATCCCACTCCACTTTTGCGCTGTCTTTAATGTTTTTTCGCGTAGACAGGTAATGTTTAAGGTTGTCTTGCAAGTTGTGGAAGTTAGACTGCCCTTCGCCCGTGTACTGCACATTCAGCGTTACTCCTTCAGCGGTAATACGCTGGATTTGAGCGCTTTTCGTTAATGCGTAGGAGTAGTCAACGTCAAAAGTTACCTTGTTGGCCTTGGCGTTAAATCGCGACACCGGCTTGCCGTTGTCGTGCATGGTGAGTTGATTGATGACGATGCGATCATCCAGATATTCAACGTCCATGGCATCATAATCAAGCGACTGTGCCAATATCTTGCTGGTTTGAACGTTGATTCTGTTTTCAACCGTATAATCAAAAACGTAGGGCATCGCAGCGCCAGCCACGATAATGGCGGCGCTTAAGGTGATGATAACTTTTTTAACCAACGTCACTACAAAGCCTTAGTTAGCTGTGTTTTCTGGTAGTCGCGAAGCGCCCTGTCTCTATAATCAAGTCCATGGCCGCTCTCGTAAATGGAAAAGCCGGTTTTGGTGAAACTGTTCAGAATGCGTGGGATACTGATGGGGTAGCATTCTTTTGAGCTGTCAGACGATGCCTTAACGAACGTGCGTTTATCCATTACTGAATAAGCAGAGCCCGATGCGTCCATAAACCAGCTTCGTCGCCCTACTATCATGTCTGATGGTGTGTTCAGTTTGCCGCCAAGTTTCGCGAATAACGCAATCTGCGAGATTTGAGACTCGATAGTTGAACAATACTCTGTGTTGTGTGTGTAGTCTGTACCCACCGCCACGCGTTCCATGAGCCCCGTGCGGTATAAGGTTTCAATGGCATCTTGCGTCCATGTTAGTGGGCGCACGTACCCAATGAGCTCTTTGTCTTCCGCCGGCGTAGGGCGAAATTGTTGGAAAATAAGGTTCACCATTTTGTCGTCGCCGCGTAAGGCTGCGCGATGCAAGCTGTCTTCAAGCGTCGAGTACGGCATGGCGATAGGTTTAGCAATCTGGCCTTCAAACACCTGAACCGGCACACAGCTTTCATTGTAAACGCGAATGTTGTCACCGAGCTTTTCTCTGACGTTGTCAGTTAGTTCCAAGAACGTCTGCGGTGTGAGTTTTAATGGGTCAACCGCTTCACCTGCGTCCATTTTGTCCAGCACGGTTTTAATGGTGAACATGCGCGGGTCGTCTTTACAGACATTTGCATTGGCTGTTAGTGATGTTGCGCCAAGGGTTAGTGCCGCAACAGCAAATAGTGATTTTTTTAGCATGTTTTTCATAATGGGTTCCTTATTGAGGCAGTGCCATAATTCGAGTATTCGGTCGCATAGATTTGGTGACAGGGATGGCGTTGTCTGCATCACACGTCGGCGAAAAGATAGTCATTCCGCGTGTTACACCAAAAGACGGATAGTGGTTTTCAGTGACAGAGGTTTCCTGATACAGCGTGAAACCACCTTCATCTTTCGCCACTTTATTCTTCCACTTACCGTCGAATTCGATGTTGTTGTAGCGGTAGAGTGTTTGTATGATGTCGTCGGTTATCTCCGGCCATACCACCAACTCTTTGCTCGGCTCAGTGATAGAGCTTTCGCATTTGCCTGTGAAACCGTAAAACGCAATAGGGCGGTGATGCAGGCCCTTGAAAATACGGTAGGGGAGGTTGTAACTGTCGTCCTCGTAATTGGCGGCCGCATCACGCTTGTTGACCACTTTGTCAACGGTAACGAGGGTTTCAAAATCGAGACCAATCATGTCCATGTGTGCTCTGTCTGCAACAAAATAAGCCCAGAACCAGCGAGGATCGATGCCGGCAACAAGAAAGGTGTCGCGCAGCGCAAGAAGACGCTCTTCATCCTGATACATGGCGTAATCGTCATGCATGATGGTCATGGCTTCTTCAAAAGGAATGACAGGCGTGCCAGAAAGGGCGCTGCCGTCGTAGTATACGGAATTACACTCCATGCTTGCTACTGTAATGTTATTGCTGATGATGTCTCGGGTTGAGGGACCCATATTCAACAGCGTACGATACGTAACTTGGACGGGCGCGTTGATGGTGCCATCATAAAGCGCTTGAAGTGTACCTTCCGGATCTTCCACAAGTCGAGGATCGTCACCGTAGTTGCATCCATAGAGTGAAGACTCTTCGGCCAAATAGTTATCCCACGCATCCAATTGGTACTGAGTCAATGCGCCACGTGAGAAGGGGCGATTAGACTCTGCTGCCTGTGTGGTCATGCAGAGTGAGGTTGACAGTAGCAGGCCACATAATAGTGTCTTTTTCATTACTTGTCCCATTTTTAGTTTTCTAAATAATGCCAAAAATAATATCGAAAATCAACATTAAAGTTCGGTTATCACGCCATTTTCATTTAACGACAATGCGCTTTTGTTGTTATTTTTTAGATGTCCTTTGACGTCAGTGTCTAAAAGCGGCGCATCCGCGATAATTCCACTAAGATGCGGAGCTTCGATAAACAAGCTCTCTAATGTTGATAGTGGGATTGATGACATCGTGGGCTCTGCACCATGTTCTAGTGCCTTAAGACGCTTCCATTCTGATACATTGGCACGATCATGCGCAGCCGCTTTAAGCGCTTGAGTTCGACTGCTATATTTAGGCATGTGGAAATACACATCGGTGCCTGACGCTTTCTCGTCAATAAGGCAGCCGAGCACACTCCTTGACGAGGTGGCCCATTTGATAGGCTTGCTCGTTACCGTTCGTTTAATGTTGTCAGCAAGTGCCTGGTAGCGGTTGCAGTATACTTCGCCCGTAACGGTTTCATTAAGCTCGATGATAACTGGCTGGTTGCCCGGTGCCTTATCTATCGCTCTCATCATGGCCCCAAGAGAAGGCATTCTGGCGTTATCCTTGTCTTTTTCACACATGCCGTGTCGAGCGGCACGCCATGATGCAGGGCGCAGGTGATAGAGGGTGTCTTTGGTTCGCTTGCCCACGACACAGACATCGCCTTTAAGCATTTTACTGTCGTAGATGACCCAATCTTCATTTTCTGGTTTGCCAATAGGGCTGATGTCAACAAGCACACTTCGCCCTAGAGACACCTGCTCATCAAGTAAAGCAAGGCTGTGTGAGTCTGCCGTATCGCTGCCATGAAGGAGGGAGTAGTACTCTGTGTTATTAGACTCGGCAAACGCACCCGTGTCGCTCGGCGTTGTATCAGGTGTTGCTGAAGACGGAATCTCGTTGTCATCCGACGGTGTCTCTGTTTGGCTTTCGTTGCCATAGTCATCGTCGTCTACCGTCAAGCGTTCGCTGTCGCTGCGCGTTCCAACGAAATCTTGCTGAGTGCCGCCATGTGGACCAACCTTATCAATGAGCCAGGCTTCTATGCTTTCTTGTCCAGCTAGCCCTGCCAATGTATTGCCAACAGGGTACATAATGGGTTGCGCATCAATAACCCATGCGGCAAGATGCGGCACCACGGGTGAGGTTTGCTTCTCCATTTCAGTAGAGAAGTACGCGAAGGCTTCACTTTTAACGGCACTAGAGCTTGAAACGAGTGGGTAAGCCACAAAGATAGCCCCTACAGTGGCCCATGCTGTTAATTTGCCGAGTATCTTTTTCTTCGTGAGCATGCTTGCCAATGTTGCAGAGAACGAAAAGAGGTTAAGTAAACCAAAGAATAGCGAGAATGCCATTGCAAAAGGCGGAACAATAATGCTTCGGTAGTATGCTTTGCCCTTCTCTTCATTGAATTGACCGTCACCATACGTTTGCCCTTCACGGTCCAGCTCGTTTTTAATTTCAGCGATAGGCGCTAAGTAGCGAGGTGCGTGAAGCTGCTCAAAAAACGCGTTGTGGTCGAGCGTTAAAGGCACCGGCGATGATTTTGTCCATTCCAATTTCTCTTTTATTGGGTTTTGGACCATAGGCAAGTTGACAAAGTCGCGCTGATTAAGTGTAGGTGGGATATATTGTCCGGCACGTTCAATAGAAGCTTTTTTATATTCAGCGTCAACCGTAGCATTGCCTTTTTCAATGAGCGCTTCAAGCAACGACTCTCTGTCTCCCATGCGCCATGTCGCAGGCATATTGATGCCATTTTCTGCGAGGCGAGCGCGCACTTTCGCGGCAACCTCAGTATTCGTCGCCATATTGGTGTCGCCACCGGTGATTTCAAGCAGCTTACGCTCAAACCACTCTCTGTCCATGCTGTCGCAGTCTTGTGATTTTTGAATGCTGGTGACGCGTCGACCTCGAATGTTTTCAGTAACCAGTGTTTCTTTTTCAGGGTAGCACCAGTAATTTGGGGGAACGTAGCGACCCGCGTGTTCGATAACTTTATCTCGATACGTGTTCTCTATCTTAATATGGCACTTTTGTTCCAATGAGTCGTATTTGCTGCAACGTGCATCAGCGATGGCTTTGGAGTCAAAATAATCCTTAACGGCTCGCTTGATTTCCAAGGACGTTCGAGTCAGCATTTCTTTGTCGTGAAGCCCTTCCGTTTTCTCTTTGAAACCACTCGCGGCTTCCTCGTAGATTTCATTAAGCTTATTCAATGACTTTTCGGGAACGCGCGACTTTTCATCATCATACTGTGTGACACCGTCTAGGTAAGCTAGCCACTTTTCATTCACGGCGCTTTGGTAAGATTGATAGGCCTCATAAGCCTCAGGAAGTGTTAATTGTGCGTCGTTTTTTGCGGCCTGTTCAACAATATCATTGGCGTTGCTTTTGAGTTTGTTCACAAACCCATCCGTGCTAAAAGCCATTACGCCAACAATAGACATCATGGCCTTAGTTGCAGGTGTACCAACGGCCTCTTCGGGAATGGAAATATCTTCCAATACAACATGGCGATTCATGATGCCATTTTTTAGCAGCGCGATGTGCTGCGCGTTGATGCGATCTTCAACAGTAGAATTTGCGACCAAAGATTCAATAAGCAGTTTTTGCCCAAAGAACATTAAGCTGAATGCAAGCGTCGTTGTTATCACACTCGTGACAAGAAAACGTTTGAGGTTATTTAAACTAACAAAGCGTAAACAAAGTAATGAGAGTCCGACTCCCGACAAAAAGCGACCTTGAAGCTCAAGCGCTTCCATCTGGCTGGCATTAAAGTCGCCTGTGGAACCATCGACAATCCGGCTATTGAAAACTAGCTCATAAACGAGATATAAGCCACTCATTAGGAATAAGAAGCCAGACCAAACCGCAGCCCTATTAATGTTTAAACGCGTCATGTTAGATCCTTTTTACTACGGGTTATTTTACACTGATGACAATTTGCTTAACGCGCGGTGTGATCTCAGGTGCGGGAAAGAGTTTAGCGGGAAGTACCTTACTCCTCTCTGTTGCTGCCTGCTCGGATTGAAGTGCAATCATTTTAATTTCATCAGGAGAAGGTAGTGACGCGACGTCGCCGTTGTCTTTAATATACAGTGATGCGGCTATCATGCCGCGTTGTTGTTCAGCATCACGAAGTGCGTCAGGCGGTAATACCACACCATCCACAGTGAAGGCTTTGGCCGCGCTACTGTCTGCGCTAAGTAATGTGTTTTCACACATGCCTTCACTCTCACAGAGTATTTTGTTTGAGATGGTTTCAAGGTCGATATAATTGATTTCAGCATGCACGACGCCGCTGAACGCTAACATACCAAGAAGAGTGAAGGTGAGTTTTGTTTTCATCGTTGTTCCTTAATGGTTTTGATAAGTTTGCCGTTGCATTTGCGCAAATTTTAACGTCAAAGCACGCTCATTAGCCTGTTTAAACGGATCGAAAAAATGGCCCATGCACCTATCCCTAACCCTATAAGTGATGAGAGCAGAGTGAAGGCGATGTTAAAACGGCTGCGGTGCGTGAGTAGCCATGCTGAAAGTGCAAAAAAAACAGGGAAGCCGATAACAAAAAAAGACGTCAGGAATGCAAGTCCCATGAGAGGGGCAATGATAAACGTGATCGCAAGAAGTATTCCTGTCACGGTATTAAATGTAGGGGTCAGTGCTGATGTTTCGCCGCTTGCCATTTTTTTGTTGATTGTGTGATTTTTTATGATTGATTAAAAAAATAACACAGCGGCGAGTTACTTTCAACAACTTTGTTATGTTGCGAAACAATGTTTGTTGATATTGTTTTTTGTTAATACTATCGGAATATTTTTTTTACTTTCCCTGCTAGTGCGTCTGTTGCATTTGCATACCGGATTTGTTTGTACATCGATTTGAGGCGCGAGTCACGCTCAGCGCGAGCACCTATAAGCACCGTCCATCGTCCGATATCAGACCCAGGAAGCGTCTCTTCAACTTCGTGTAGGAGGGATTTATCAAAAACAAGGGCGTCACCTGGTTGCATGCCTAAATCAGCCTCTACTCTGATTGGTGTGCCTTCTGTTGGGTGAAGAACCAAGTTGCCAGCATTGTAGTCAACACCAGGCGTGGAGAGCAGCACCCAAAATTGAATAAGCGGGAAAGGTGCTGGGCCACAGTAGTCACGATGAATGGGAAGCATTCCGACTTTTTCTTTGTAGGCGGTGACAATGGTGTAATCCTGCAAACGCCGTTTTTCTGATGCATACAAAGGATAGGATTCCCACGCGTATTCAATTTGATCACGAAGCGAGATGGCTTTGTTTAAAAATGCACCGATCTTGTCGTGTTGATGGTTGTGAAAAAATTGGTAAATGCGAGATGTTCGGTCAACGCTATCATGCGAACGCGGGTGCACATAGTCACGCATACTGTCGGTATTAATACGCGTATGAATGCGCGCCCCTTTCGCCATAAATGATTGGCAGTATTCACGGTAATCTTTCACTTCTTCAGGTGAGTAAAATCCCTTTAATACAAAAAAACCCTTTTCAGGAGATAGCAGGGATTGGCGGATGGTTTCGGCGGTATACATATTCCTCTCCGTATGACAATGCAAAATCAACTAATAATAACGCAAAGAGTGAACTCTAGTGAACTACCCCGCGACATCACTTCGTTCTGATCACGGGATTTTCTCGGCAACATTAGATAAAATTAAAAAAAGTTAATTTAAGGTGTGCAGTGGCATACCTTAAAAGACACAATGGGGAAGGCTGCGCCTGCGATACATTTAGCTAGATGTCACCTTCCCGCCGGGCATTTTTGGTGTGGCGGATGTTGATGTCGCAATGAATTGGTCTGCCAGCTTGTACGCTTTATGAATGTTTTTCTGCGTAGCTTCATCATTGCTCAGCCCTTTTTCTTCCATGAGTTTAGCAATATATTTGTAACGCTCAGGATTTGAAATTAGCGCGACAAAAAGTTCAGAAGCAAGCTTATCTCGGTCTACCATTTTTTATCCTCAAAAGGTTTGGGTTCTTGTTGACATATCGAACATAATACCGCCATTACCATTAAAATAGAAGTGTTTTTTTTGATGTTTTGTGTTATTGTAAACACAATTAAATTAAGCATTAAATGAGAGCGCTATGCGAATTGAAGTCAGCGATGGTTTAAAGGATTCACTCAACGATGGCATGGTGGCCGCGTTTGAGCATTGGTTGAGCGATAAGCTCCCACAGGAAGGGAAGGCACTCATTAATGCGTATGCCACTCATCAGTCAGTGCTAGGGGAGCCTATAGATCCCAGTCTGCCCAACACCAGCGAGGCACTGTGTTACTATGAGTACGTTCACGATGATGCGCCTTACGACAAACAGTTCATTCGGGAGGTTACCTCTAATATAGAAACGCTCAACACGCGACATTATTTTGAGTTGATTGACATATTAAACGCACGCATTGAACGTCAATTTGACTGTGTTCATGATTATGCCAAGCCCTGCGATCCCGAAGGTGCCACCTACCCCGATGGTCGAGGCGTATGCACAAAATGTGGGCTGAAAAACCGTTACGCGTTTTTACCTGTCGAAGGGACATTGATTAAGATGTCAAGCGGGCCTGAGTTTGTGTCAAGGTATCCGTGGCCTGATGGGATGTATATACAAGGTGGAACTTATCGTGAACGTGACAATAAGCCTAAAAGTGCATTTATCGAAGCTTTCCCTGATGTGAATGGTATAGGTACTTTCCTTCGCGCTGACGCGCCGACAGTAAGAGAGGCAGAAGCGTATGCATATTCACAGTATCAGAAACGCTTGGCTTGCGAGGAGCACCAGTGGACGCGTGATATTGATGGTAGGCATCGCACAGATGGTTATGCTAAATGCACGAAATGTGGACTGCAAGGAAAAGCGCTGGTGCCTGAGACCGTGTGTGTTGTATGTGAAACGCCCACTTCACACAATTCCCTCGGTGAGTATCGATGCCTCAGACATTATATGGATATCCCCGCCGTGGAGCGTGCTGAAAAGCTGACTTATGAAGCGGTACACCGTGGTGGCGCATTCTTCAGGGAAACAAAAGAAAAGCAGTGGTATTGGCATTACTTTGTGGTAGAAACCTTAAAGGACAGTATTCTTAGTGTTATGCCGTGGGAGCAGTTCGAGTCTTGCCAAAAAGATGTATCGCGACTGAGTCACTATGGCGCGCAGGTTATCGTCAACCAACGCTATCAACAAAAAGGGATAGCGAGTATCAGTGGGCACCCTTATTCAAAAACCACCCCTGAGAAAGGGACGTCTGCTTTTGAGGATGATATCGCTGTCATTGAGGCTATGAAAGCGACGTTTGCTCGTGTTGTTAAGCAACGTGTCGATGGTGAGATAGACAAGATTAGAGGTAGTGACATCTTCACTGATGCTGTAAAAGCGGTGTCTAACTCGCGTCCGCTGCCGGAGTATAATGAAAATGATGAGTAAGAAATTGACGTTTAAAAAAGCAGATTTAGCCCACGCTGTTAAGTCATTCGGTTGTACTGATTATGATAAAAACGCAGGGACGGTAAGAGGGGGTAGTGAGCTTGCTCATCATGCGCCATCTGAAGATCAGTTGGCCAATATGGAAAAGTTGATAAGGGACAACGGAAGAGAAGATGACATACTCATTCTGAGTAAATGTAAGTGACGGAAAATGCCATTAACGTAAGGTGAACCTTGTGAAAGAGAATGTAAATTTAGATGATGTGGTTTACACACCAAAAAAGAACATGCAAGAGCAACCTTGCGTTAGTGGTCCTGGCATGGACTTTAGCGCTGACATTGTATGTGACAGCATGGATGAAGCCGCGCTTATATCCCGGTGTGCGACAGTTTATTTTCGCTATGGTCGTGAATTGGCCTCGCATGAGATACAAAATGCACTAATGCTGGATGGTGGACGTCTTATTCCGAAACGTCCTACTTTGGATTTTTCTGTGCGTGAATTGAGCAACCCTGTCTCCTTTGTTGTTCAGCCTATTAGCAAACAAGAACACCATCATGTATTTTTTGAAAAAAATGTGGCAGAAAGGTTCTCTCGTGTGTGTGAATCTGCCTACAAGGAAGGTCACAAAGCCCAGCTTGCCTACATCAGAGATGTGCTTTTTCAAGGTGTGGGAGAATATGGTCAAATGGTGATAAGGAAGTCATAAAAGGTTTTATTATCTCTCTTGTTTTGGTATAATTAAAAAAATGAAGATAGAGAGAGCTTTTAGATGAAAATATCCTCTGTTGTGCCACGCATGTTAAGAGTGAATGTGCCTGAGGTGGCCACCAAACTACTTAAATTCCGTAAAGCGAACAATAAAAAAATCATGACGTTGTCATCGAACTGGTTGCCACTGTTTGGCTTCCATGGCGACGCGCAGGTTGTCGAGGAAATGATTGCGCCGGGTAAAGGTTATCGCATTCGTCTTGCTACAGACTCTGACACCAAAACCAAAAAAGTATACATGCGCGAATACAAGTCACGCAGCGCTAACCCATTAAAAGCTGACGCCAAGCGTGTTGAACAGCTTGTGGAAACTGCTGGGCAGAAGATCATCAATGAAGCGATGGGTGATGCAACGCATGCCCACATCACGTTCCGTTACGGTGAATTGACGTTCGTACCGGTCAGCAACGCCGAATACAAGCTGGTTCAGGATTTATCAACTGACGACAAGATCAACACCTTGGTTGCCATGACCGGTGGCGTGGATTGCTCAGTGCTCGAACAAGGCGGTTTTTCAGTAAAAATCGCTTGTGAGTGGAGACCAAACGAACGCAGAGATACAGCGGACTACACAGAAATGACCTCCTTGTCTGTGTTGGCCAACTGCGCACCTAAAGTGCTCTGCAATGAAGATATTTACACACTCAACATGAGTAAGCTGGCAGAGCTTGCCTCCGATACTCCAATCACAGTGGCTCATGTGAGTTTACAGTGTGACGACTTACCTCTAAGTTTCCAGAAAGCTGCATAATTAGAAAACAGACTCAGGAGTTGCTTATGGCTGCCAACAACATGATTTCATATTCTCAACATATCTGGAATGATATGCGTAATATTATCCAAATGATCATTGATGAACATGGTAAAGATTTTGCTGTTGAGGTTGTGCGCGAGGGGCGTCGCTGCCGGCAAGACCCAGAATATGTTGCAAAACTTTTGAGCGAAATCTCGGACGACATTAGCGAGTTTATCAACCGCACCAATCGAAACCGTCCTGCATTTATTCGTAAACTCACAAAAGAGTGCTCTTTAAAAGAACAGCAAATCGCTTGGTTCTACGCGCTCGTATTAATTAGTATGCACCAAGTGCGTGAGTTTATCGAAGTGCGTGACATGTACCGTGACTTCATCACTCCAGGCAAAGGCAATCGCGTCACCGCCGCAGCGCTTTCTGGTATGCTAGCGAGAACTCGTGACATTTTTACAGACAACGAATTTCCAGAAGACGCTTTCGATGACTTTTGCTTAAACATTGAAAATGAAGAATAATTCAATTAACTAACACACTGTTGAGGTCAACATGAATAAAAATGAAATATCACTAGAACAAATTATATTAGGCTGGGAGCCTATATTCGGTCAATCCAAAGAAAACCCTTTGGCCTGTATCGATCTTATCAACAAGCGCGAATACAAAAAATTACGAACGCAAGTCAATGACGCGTTTCAAATTGATGAGGTGTCGGAATTCACGGGCTTTGTTGAAGAAGACACGGAGTTTGGCGATGTCACCGACGTGATGATCAGCATGATTCAAGAGAAATACCCTCCCGAGAAATGCGCGAAAAACTCAAGTTCCATCATGTTGTCTGTAGAGCAAAGACAATCCTGGCGAGACGAGTTAATCAAAGAGCTTGATGAAACGGTTGAGCGATAAACTTGTTATTGAATAAAAGAGTGGGCTTACCCCACTCTTTTATTCATAATTTAAAGCACACTCGCCTCAATCACAATAAAGATAAAAGACCTGAAATTGAAGAACCAACAACACCTTCTATTGTTTTTTCTTCAGAAGATTTTTGAGTTTACCTTTTGATTCCTCATCTCCATCTTTTGATGCGCCAATAAACAACATTTTTGTTGTAAAGTAGTAATCATTTTGATACTATTTAAACAGTCAACACAAACACAGAGATATAAAAATGAACATCAAATCTGTTGTGCCGCGCATGTTAAAGGTTAACGTGCCAGAGGTGGCCACCAAAGTGTTAAAAGCACGCCGCGCTAACGATAAGCGCATTTTTACCGTATCATCGAACTGGCTGCCATTGTTTGGTTTCCACGGCGACGCGCAGGTTGTTGAAGAGGTGATTGCACCCGGCAAAGGCTTCCGCGTACGCCTTGCCAACGACAGTGACACCAAAACCAAAAAAGTGTACATGCGTGAATACAAATCACGCAGTGCCAACCCTCTTAAGCCTGACGCAAAACGCGTTGAGCAGTTGATTGAAACGGCTTCACAACGCCTTATCGAAGAAGCGATGGGTGACGCCGAACACGCGCACATCACTTTTCGTGAGGGCGAGATTACGTTCGTACCGATCACCAACGCAGAACGCAAATTGCTGCAAGATTTGTCACAAGATGACATGATCAACACGCTAGTTGCGATGACCGGTGGTGTCGACTGTTCAGTATTAGAGCAAGGCGGTTTTCGCGTCGATACCGTGGTGGAATACCGCCCGCAAGAAAAGCGCGACAAAACCGATTACACCGAAATGACCGCGATGTCGGCACTGGCAAACTGTGCGCCTCGTGTGCTGTGTAACGAAGACATTTACCGTCTGGATATGAACAAGCTCACCCAGCTTATTGGCGACACGCCAATCACCGTGTTGCATGCGAGTATTCAATGCGATGAATTTAGCCTATCTAAGGGTTCAAAGGCTGTGCGCAAGAGCCTTGAGGACATGTCCTCTACCATGGATATGTTCATCCCGACGCTTAATATGATCAACGCAATTAAACCGCCGATTGTCGTGGTTGAGAATGTACCGGGCTTTATGGGTACTGAAGCCAACCCGAGCGCCATTTATGACGTATTCAAATTGCAGTTGCGTCGTCAGGGATACAATGTTCATGATGGCATTTTTGATGCCCGCGATTATGGCGGTTACACATCACGTCGCCGCATGTATATGGTCGCAACGTCGTTAGATGCACCTTTTGAAATGCCTAAGCCGCTGACCGAACAAGAACGCGCAGGGCTGCATGTCTGGAACGACATCATTTTGCCGAACTGGGAGGAAATCGCGGGTGCAAACAAAGCGGACATTACCGAACTCAAGGTGACAAAAGACGCACTTGCTACGGGTTGGGCTCGCGTTATCAGTAAAGACAAACCTTACGCACCAACACTGATGAAAGCGCAGGGACAAGACACAAAAGATGCGGTCATGATCGAGCGCGATGGGCGATACTACCGTGTTCCTGTCAGTGTGCAGGCCAAGCTCAACGCGCTTCCTGAGAGCTTTGACACTGACTGGATGCCTAAAGATAAGGCGGCCCAAATCATTGGTCAGAGCATCTGCTGTAAGTTGCACCACGCCATTATGAACTCTGTAAAACGACATCTTGAGCATTTCAAGACGTCGTATACTCCCGGCACACAAATGGCGCTGTCGTTATAGCGCCTCATTGGCTGCACTTAACTCATGAAGCTGGGCGGCTAATGACTCTGCTCGCGAACGCCACATCTCAGCTTCTTGCTTATATTTCTCCTTGAGCCTGCGCTCTTCATCAATCTTCAATTGTAACCCCTTGGCATCGCATCGTGCCCCTTTAGGCTTAATCTTCCTGCCCGTTTTCACCTCGATTTGCGCCTTAATCTTCTCCACCACATCAGGGTAGTGATAGGCACTCCCATTTCCCAGACCAGCCTCTTTTTCAACAGAGGATACACTCAGTCTTGCTGTAGGTGACACATGCAAAGGGGAGCCATTAACGATCCGTTCAAGCGCCATATTCAATGCGTCTGCTGTTGTTGCTTTCTTCATGTTGGAATAACCTCAATACCTACCTGATACTTAACAAACTCCCTTCCCGCAGATTGCATAACACTTTCTGCCGCCCTGATCTGCGTCAGGAAATGACTTAACTCGTGCCGACTGGCATTAACCCTTTTAAGGTGGCTGAGACCTGTGTAAATGGGTTATTTTGGTTTGATTGAGAGTTGGTTTGTGGTATAGTTAAACCTCATTGAACAGGGGAATGACATGAGCGACTCACCACAGTATTTTTATCGAAACATTGGCCGCGCTCGATGGGAGATCCAAAGAGACAGTGACCACCTGATTGAAGGTAATAAGCCCTTTATTTTTTGTAAAGAAAGCAAAACCATTAATGTGATGTGTGGTTTCCGTCGAAAATCTGATGCCGTAAAGTGGGTCAATGATGGCTGTCCGGTAGATGAACACGAAGAGCTCATTTGGGCTGCAAAGGCAAGAGAAGCTGAAGAAATATTGATTAAAGAGGGACGTTTATGAGTGCTGTTATTTGCGAGGTAGACTGGGACAATTGCGAGAGCGCGCGCGTTAGCGTCGATGGCGAAGAGAACATCATTTACTTTGATGCCAAAGAAGGGCCTGGTGGTTGGTATCTAACCATCGTGCTCGATTGCAATACGGCTGGCTTCTGTGACACTATCACGCAGGATGACGGGCCGTACAACAGTCGCGATGCGGCACTTGTCGGCGGACTCAACTTTGTTTATGAGTGGATGGGAAATAACCACCCAGATCTGGATGTCGAATACTCAGATTACGTCAAGTCGCTCAATTCATTGCCTGACGACGTTGACAACCAGTAGGCAGCAAAATCATCATGCTACGCCATGATAATATTAGAGTGGCAAAGAATTAACATTAACGCACGAATGAGGTAGGCAAATGACCTTTATCAGCAACGCTCCTATGCGAAGACCTTACTTAGTTTTCGTTTTAGTTATTGCTGCTACACTTGGCCTAATGCCGAATGTGGGCCCAGGTTTAGAGGTGGCAACAAACATGGATCATGACGCTTTCTCATCCATGCTAAAACGTGAGGGACTGGGATACATTATACAGCAGTATCCTCAGGTGATGCCCCGATTTTTAACAAATAGCGCGGAATTCCCACTCCAATTTGCGTAGCAATTTGGTGTGGGATGGATAGCGCATCAGCGCAGCCGATAATGTAAAAATCATGACTCAAACGGCGAGACATTCTTCCAATAACTGTATATAATGCCAGTATGCAAAAAGCGCAATCACACCATATCCGAACATCACAAGTCATCGTGCGAAAACACGACGAATGTTTTCGCGATATTGCTTATGTTTGCCAGATTTCCCGACGCATCAAAAACGCGACTCACTATCTTATTCGTCACGAAAAAAAGTCTAACGGCAAACCGTTTTCCCATTCAGACGCAGACAAGTGGTTAAAGTCAAATAACCCTGATTTGTACAAAAAACTACCATCTGCTATTGCGCAGCGCACGACACAGATTGCAGGTCAGGAATGGTCATCGTTCTTTGTCGCCAAGAAACAGTTCGATAAACGTCCTGAGCTATTCAAGGCCAGACCCAAACCGCCACGTTACGCCAATAAAGCCACAACCGCTTACATAGGTCGGAACGGTTTTCGTGTGGTTGAGGGTGTGGTGTATTTCGCAGGCGATGTAATACCGCCTATCAAAACGCAATACAGCTTCAACCAGGACTGGAACGCTAAAGTCAGTGATACCGTTCTAAGGGAAGTGCGTTTTGTGCCGAAAGGCAACTGCTACATCATCGAGCTGATTGTTGATGAAGCAGAGTTAGTCACCAGCGGGCAGTATTGTCCGTTATTGGACAAATCCCGCCATGCCGGGATAGATTTAGGTATTGATAACCTTATGGCAATCGCCACCAACCAGCCGGATATCCATCCTGCTCTGGTAAAAGGAACAGGCCTTAAATCCATAAACGCATGGTACAACAAGCGTGTCGCTAAGCTTCGCAGCTTGGGTAAATACGACCACATTCAGACGGTGACCAACAAGCGCCGTCGGCAGGTCAAAGATGCACTACACAAGGCATCTCGTTTTGTCGCCGATTATTGTGTCAAACACAACATCGGACAAGTGGTGGTTGGTCATAACAAAGGCTGGAAACAAGAGATCAATATCGGTAAACGCAACAACCAAAAGTTCGCTGCCATACCGCATACCATCTTAATCAAACAGTTGTGTTATAAGCTTGAAGCGTTGGGTATCACCGTTATTATTAGGGAAGAGTCGTATACCTCAAAAGCATCGGCATTGGATAACGACCACATCCCAACCAAAGGTGATGATGTCATCCCAACATTCAGTGGCAGACGCGTCAAACGTGGGTTATACAAGGCTGATAGCGGTCAGCTAATCAATGCTGATATCAATGCAGCACTGAATATATTACGAAAAGAATCAGGTGAATTAGTAGCCTGTCGGGGGCTTATGGACCGCCCCACTGTGTTCTATCCCATAGATAGGGTTACAGTTAGAAAGGGGAGGTCTATGCCGCTTGCGGCATAGACGGTCTACCTGAAACCAATTCCAAACGAAGTTTGGTGTTGGTAGTTCATTAACCGTCATTGGGCTCTCTTTCGCCTGATCACTATTTTTCACAGGCAAAGTGGCGGGATCTTTAGGCATAGGTATACATATTGCCGATCTCGCAATATTGACAGCAATCATGGCGTTTAACCTCTTTGCGTTGGAGCTTACGGCTGATACTCCGTTGTTAGCATTCATTCAGGGTGTTGCTGTGTTGATAGGAAGCTATCTGACATATGGCGCATACATCGATTATCAGCGAGAGACAACAAGCGAGTAAATGAGGATTGAAAATCCAATATTTTAGTTGTTTGTTTTGGGTTTTTGTGGTGTAATAAACACAAGATAAAAATTCACAGTGAGAGAACACATGCTACTTAATATTGAAGGCCTCGACGGGGCAGGAAAAGATTCAGCCATTAACAATGTAATTATCCCTCGATTAGAAGCAGCGGGACTGCCTGTTGATAAGGTGTCCGGTACTGGTGGTACGCCTATGTCGATGGCCATCCGTGAAATCAACATTAGTCATTGGAATAATGAGCCTGTGTCGGGCGACACTGAGTTACTACTGATGTATGCCAGTCGCATTCAAACGTTCACTGCAAGACTGCTTCCGTTTTTAAAAGAAAATCCCAACGGGATCATTATCATGAATCGTTCATGGTGGAGTTCTTACGCTTATCAGGTGGTAGGTCATGGTGCATCGCGTGCGTTATTTGAACAGCATGTAGAGCACCTTGAGCGACTTATTCCGACAACACGAAACTTGTTCATGACGGTTTCCCCTGAAGTGGGTCTTCAGCGCGCTGAGAAACGTGCTGCGTTAGATCGTCTAGAGTCAGAAGGCCCGGCGTTTTGGGAGAAGACCCGTCGAGCATATGATGAAATGATAACCCGCCATCAAGACACCACAACCGTTATTGATGCGAATGGCACTTTTGATGACGTAAACAAACAGCTTGAGCCATGGGTGGATAACATCATTAAACTCGCACGCGCTCGCAACTTTTAAGGCGCCCTATGAGCTACCAGCTATTAATCGGTGACAGCCTCGATATTATCAAGAATATGAATGATAATTCGGTGGACTTAATTGTCACCGACCCTGCCTACGAGTCATTAGAGAAACATCGCGCTATCGGCACCACAACCCGCCTAAAAGGCGAGTGGTTTGATGTGATAAGTAACGATAAACTCGCGCAGGTTGTTATTGAGCTGGCCCGCGTGCTTAAGCCTGATGGGCATTGCTACATCATGTGTGACCAAGAAACGCATTATGTCATTAGGGACGTATGTATGGCCATGCAAGCGCAAAAACCCAAGCCCAAGAACGCCTTTGCGTGGAAGAAGTTTCTCGTGTGGGATAAAGTCAATATGGGCACCGGTTATTCATGGCGCGCACAGCACGAAGTTGTTTGTTTTTTAGAAAAAGGTTATCGGCGCTTAAACAGCAATAGTTGGTCAGATGTGCTTAAGCATAAAAAAGTCTACAATGGCTACCCAACTGAAAAGCCGGTGTCACTTTATAAAGAAATCATTGAAAACTCTAGCCAGCCTGGCGACGTCATATTTGACCCCTTTGCTGGTTCGGGTGCGGGTCTAGAGGCTGCTTGTGAAGCCGGCAGGCATGCGATTGGTATCGAAATTAAGGCGAGTCAGGCGCCGTCTATCGCTTCAAGGCTTGAACAGTATACTGCATCCGACGAACTGTTCGTGGCGCGTGAACAAATGGCGTTTGCGCTTTAGTGAGAAAGGAAATAGCGCTACGCATACACTCGTTCGAAATGTGAGCTTATGCATTTTTTGTCATTGGCCCCAGAGATTATAAATAGGAAAACGCATGTCTAAAATAAACAACACACTCTACATCGCTTTTAGGATTACGGAAGATGACGCTGAACGTGACATCTTTCCTACTTTTCCTGAAGGGAAAATGGATGACGAAGGGGACTTTGGCGCGCTAATTCATGGTGCGCTAGACACGCATGTTGTCGCAGACTTAGACACATTAGAGTCCGGTGATGGTATTTTTGGTGGCGATGAGGGGGCGTTGTCGGTAGCGACGGACTCAACGGTAAAGGCGTTTACAATTGCAGCTTACACTGATAGTGAATGCGTTAATGGGTTGGCCTCAAATATGGTATTTTTTGTGCTGCCATCCAGTGTTGGCGACCGTTATGATGGTGCTGTGTGTTTTGACGGCTACTATTATATTTTTCAGCACATCGGAACACTCAACCATGTTGTTGAACACAGCGAAGACGATAAAACTGCGCTTGATGTTGAGCGGTGGGTTAATGACGTTAGAGAGGCAGCGCGTTGCGCAGCCTATTCGCCTTTTGCTTACTTTAGATTGCTTAGTTCGGAGTATGATAGGGACATTTACAAGTTTGGAGAAGAACCTTATGGTTCAATGATCAAACTTTCTCTTGGTGAAGATCAGTCTGCCCCTTGCATCATTACCATGCCTGAGATGGCAAGTTATCAGGTTGATGGCGAAGATTACCTTTTTCATGCCGCTTACATTGAGGTGGGGACAGCGTTGACCAACCTGCTGAACATCGACACAGGATTCAACATTGAATTGACAAGATTATACGAAATGGGGGTTGTGAAGATCCGTGATAATCTTTGGATGGAGGCGCTCAATGATGGCGAGGCTCCCCCTGAAGAGTTGGGGGACTATTGGTGGAACCAACCGAATCTAGTTGAGATGCAGAAAATGCTCGCGAAACCCGATGGTTTTGCTACGTGGGTGTCATCTATTGGTGCGGACAATTTGACGTACTATTCATACCTGCGTCATAGCGATGGGATGGAAGTTTTGTATACTTGTTCTCTTTTTAAAGGGCGTAAGCGCTTGGTGTCATTTACACTCAGTCCTTTTGATGTGAGCGGTGGCGCGAGATGGATGGGAGAGCTCCAGGACATGTTGAGGAAATCTGTTTCAGATGACTTCACGGTGTATCATGCAGGGGAAAAAGAGGACAATTGGGATCTTGCTATACCCGAACGTCTAGAGTGCCACGCCTTGTTTGCTTTCGCACCAAGGCCGCCACTTATGCCAGCAAAAGGGTATTCGGTAGGTGCGGTTATTTTCGAAACGGACAATGAAAGAAAGGGGTTGAGTAGTGACGCATTTGTGACCCCGAAACCGTTGTCCTCTTTCACCGATATTATGTCACCCAATAAGATAGATGTCGATGGTGTCGTCCTGCCGCCGCTTAAACTTCCGATGGTGGAGGTTGAAACACAGAGTGGCAAGATCCTTTACATCGACTTTGCATATATCAATGATGTAATACAGCAGGCCTTAGAACATGATGTGGCACTTAGTGACCATGAGAGTTTGTATAAGTGGTTTGTGTTGGAGACAAGCTTATTGGAAGAAGGCACTGCTTGCGCTAATGGCTCTATTGTTATTTTAGATATGCAGAAAGATGACTTTTACAACTATGCGACATCGCATCTTTCGTTTGCCAATCAACATGGCGTAACGAAAGACTGGGTTGCAAAATACAATGCGCTATTCCCCGGGTTGAACGCGCGAGCGCCTCGCTTTGCGCCCTTTTTAAATATGGAGGCTTAATATGTCTAATACGGAAGCGAACATTGATAACGAAACAATGGTTACGCTTATTGAAAAAGGGGATTACGGTGCAGTGACAGATGCCGTGATTGCAAAGCTTACGTCACTGCCTAACCCGTACTTTTTTGGGCCTTCGGGATTTAACGATGACGACAAGCATCTTGCCCAGAGTATAGTTTGGCTTTTCACAGGAGATCCTGTCAACGACTCTCTTGAAAACTTTGATGCACTTAAGGTCATTTTTGACGCTGCATGGAATATAGATGCAGATGAAAGTCTGCTTGCCTATGCCATTAAAGAGAAGACTATCGATTACTGTGAACTCTTTTTTGACAAGCTTACGCAAGAAGAAAATAATGCGATAAGAGAGCGCGCCATTGAACAGCTTAAAAGTGAATCAGATGTGCGGCATTCAATAAAAGAGTCGATACTGTATTACCTTGACACAAAGCAGAATGTGCATGCTTTTAGGTTGATAAAAAAACTGCATGCTGTCTCTCCACATGACGCTTTGCTTGCTGAAAGCTGCTTTTTGAGACAGGGGGTTGGTGTTGAAAAGAATATTGCGTTGGCATTGTCACGAGAAGTGGAATCCATGCAAGTGTTTGTTGATAGTGGAAAGGTTCATGATTACGACTACTTCTATACGCTTTTAGATGTAGCACACGATGAAACGTTGATGGCGTTTTGTAGCGATAGCAGCAGCGTTACTTTAGACTCGGAAAGATTCACATGGTACCTAACCAATGTCGAATCATTTAGTGGCATTGAGGATGTCATTTCTCAGATTAAATCTTTGTGTCGCATTGCTTAAATGAGTAAAATGTTTATCTTGTTTTGCTCTTGATTATCAGAGGGCAATGACATTGAAAAAAATAACTAATGTATACAAGTAGCAGCATTGAAGGGGGGAGAGATGATTAGAAGTGCGACATCTTTGGTTGGGGAGTTTAATGAGCTTGTAGCAGAAATTGCAGCGTCTGAGCCTTATTACATCTGGAAATTGCAGTCTTTCATCGAACGATTAAAGTCATCAGAGGTATTTAATTTGGAGGATGCGGTTGTGTTCCTTGCTTGTGGCGAAGAGGAGGCACTCATAGTCTTTCTTGGTTCTTTAGATACGCTGTATTACAACGATGAGCGCAGGCAGTTTGCACTTACTAAAGCTGGTCGTTCTATGTCAATGATGACATGGGGTGGTATTAAAACAGACTCACTACCCAAAGATGTGTTAAACGATGGCGCCAAAGGGCTTTATTTCCCGCTTAATCTGGTTGACATTCCCCGGATAAAAGAGCCTACCTTGGGCGATATTGTCGATCTACCGTTGCTGGAGCCTATCGAGCTATATTCACTTTTTGAGATCTTAAGTGCAAAAATGAATCGCTATAATGAACTGGAGTGGGTAGACAGTGATGACGCTGGGTTATTGCGTTATCACACGGTGGTGCCGGCATCAGAAAATAAGCGAAACAAAAGCATTGGCGTTGTGCTTTTTCATGGCGAGAAGATCGCGATTACCCTTGAAAAGGGAGATGATAAAAGCTTTATTCCGCTCAACAAAAAGAAGTGCAGGGATATGGTGAAATACATAGAAGAACGATGGTCTGAGGACAACATCTTTGACCCTTCGCCGCTTACTACAAGTATCATGGAACACTATGAGCCAAAATAACCTTACTAGGCATTGACAAAAAAGCGCAAATTGCGCTTTTTTTGTTTCGGGCAGTTGCGTTTTCTGGTATAGTATGAGAATCAGAAACGGCGGTAACCAGTCCGGCTGGTGCTGATGGAGGTCGCTCCCGGTATACACTCACACGCACTGCGTGGCCGACACGAAATGATAGTATTTGTAAAACATCAATCAATCCTTGTTTTCATTTTAACGATAGCAAGGCGTGAAGATAAACGAGTGTGCACGGCTTGCTAGTTTAAGGTGAAACAATGAGAACCAACGCAAACCCAGAATACAAAAACACGGATGACTTCAATCACTATATGGACAATGCATTTAGCGATGTCCTTAATGTGCTCAAGCTGAACATTAAAAACAAAAGTTTAAGGCAAGAAGCTGCCGCCCGCGCACTAGGGTGGAAACAGTTTGGGGAGCTTCATTTTTGGCAGAAAAGGGAAGACAATATCAAGCAAGGACTTCATCTTGCTCAACGCTTGAATGATTTTAGACAACGTGATGGGTGGACAGTTATAGCCGGAAACATTGTTGCCGTCGTCGACAAAAACGAAGGCTGCTTGCTTATCAAAGCGTTAGGTGCTGGGCAAGAGTATGCGACCGTTACAAAAGATAATGCGGATGCGGTCATTGAATTAATAGAGCATTGTCACTACAACAAAAACGCATGGCTTAAAGCCCTCGAAGACGCTCAGCGTTACAGTGACAAGAGTGCTGAAGGTTATTGTGCTAATGTCACGCTGCCACTATTCGAAAACCAATCAGTGTCACGCGCGTTTTTAACGTTCAATCGTACAAGCGAAGGGCTAATTGTTGATCTTTGGTGTGAGGATAAAGTAACCGGAGAGGAATACGTCAGCGAGACTGCCGGAGTTATGTTTGACGACAATGATCGCTATGAAAATGAGCACCGAGATGTTCAGCTTTATCAGCCAAAGGGACCATTAGTTCATCCTTCCTTAGATGGGAGCCACTACCGTTGGATGCGTGTTGTTGAACGAGAAGACATTCACGACAATGCTTGCTTGCGTGTTATGGGAATAGCTGAAGATGAAGAGCATGACCCTTCTGATGTTATATTTCACGACCGAGAAAGCGCTATCGCGTATAAGAGTGAGGATGATCTTCTTGCTGATGAGATTGCAGAAGATAGCAATGTGGTGTTGTGTAAGATAACCACAACTGTTGTTTCGCCTCGCTAATTTGAGTGACGGGCCAGTAATCTTTAGTCAATAGCCTTCTACAGCCTAGCTTTAAAGCTAGGCAGCTTATTTTCCTCAGAACCATCACCCAACTTAGACGATTCTATTCTTAGAATGAGTCTTTTCAATTTTTTTGTTTGTCGCTTTGCTTGTTGACCAAAATATAATTGAAATGGATTAATAAAGTGCGCTATCCTCTTGTGCTTAAAATAACCTAAATAATACACCGGAGTTGTTATGTTAAGGATGCTCGCTGTTTCATCAATTATTGCCATGTCGTCGTTTGCTGTTGCTAACGAATCCTCAGACGTCGATGAAGAAATGGATATGCCCATGGCCTCATATGCCGTAGGTGTACAATCAGGAATACTGCTCAACGATAACATCAAGCGTTCCGCTGAAGTTGGTATTGCGCTAGATAAAGAAAAAGTGATCGCAGGGTTTGTGGATGGCCTTTATGATAAGTCTACGTTGACATATGAAGAGGCTCTCCCCTATTTGCAACAATTAGATACGGCCATGAAGGAAAAAGAAAAAGCGATGATGGCAAAATTCTCGGAAGAGAACAAGGCTGCCGGTGAGCGTTTCATGGAAAAGCAAGCGGAGCTTGGTAATGTGAAAAGTACGCTGAGTGGCTTGCAGTATAAAGTGATAAAATCGGGTAATGGGAATCGACCTGATTCAAGCTCCACGGTACGCGTTCATTACAAAGGGACATTGATTGACGGCACGCAGTTTGACAGTTCTTATGATCGAGGTGAGCCTGCGGAATTCAAGGTGGATGGCGTTATCGAAGGGTGGACCGAGATGCTTCAGTTGATGTCTGAAGGTGGAATGGTTGAGGTGACAATGCCATCATCACTGGCTTACGGTGAAGAAGGCACGCCAAACATTCCGCCTGGCGCGACCCTGGTGTTCATTATTGAGCTGCTAGAGGTAAAATAGTTGCTTTCATGTTAGGCTACGCGTTTTGGGTAGCCTTCCGCGCTTTAACGATACGATCAACCTCCGCGTCGAATAGCGCCTTCACTTCCTCTTTGTTTGCACCACACGAACGACAACAGCCTGTTTCTTTGGCGCAAGGCTCACAAAGCTTATCTACCATCGTGCTTCCAGAAGTTATATCGGTTTCACATCTGTGACATGGGCGTGTGGTGACGCGCGCGCCTGCCAGCGTGTTAGTGTTCATATGTTCGCAGTAAAGGCACAGTGACGCATGAGGTGTTTGGTTTTCTACTGCCGCAAGGATACCGCGTGTGCGATTTTTCACGCTTTGTAAACGTCGTTCGGTTAACTCTTTCACTGATGCTCCTACATTTTTAACAAGGTTATTCTTAACATTACCACGAAAGCGCGATGTCGTCGATGGCTATGCAAGGTGGTTTTGCTTAACTAGCAATATTCATGCGTTTTAATTGACGGTACACAAAAAGTCCATACGACATGGATATAGCAACAAACAGTAAAAAAACATTCATGGGAGCCCCCTTTTTGAAAATAATTGAACACTGTTTAATAAAGTATGCTATCATAAAAACTGAAATGTGCCAGAAAAAATTAAAAATGAGGATTTATGGGACGCAGAGGTATGCACTCAAAGGAAGAATTTAGAGAGCTTTCATTGGCAACGATGGAAGCGCACCTTGTTGAACATGATGCATCCATGATGAGCTTGAGAAAGCTCGCCAAAGCGATAGGGTATGCGCCTGGTATGGTGCTGTCTGTATTCAAAAGCTACGCCTTGTTTTTACTTGAGGTGAACGCAAGAACGCTCGATGCAATGACGCTATTCATAGATGAAGCGCTGTCGGGTTCTGAGCATTTGCCAAAGTCAACACGCCTGTGTTTAATTGCTGAGGCCTACTTGTCTTTTGCAGAACATCATCCGCATCGATGGCGATTAGTGTTTGAGCATAAAATGCCAGATAGCGAAACCTTGCCAGATTGGATGCAAAAACGAATAGATGGGCTTTTCCTTAAGTTGTCAGAATACCTTGCCTTTGATGGCAAAGAGACCGATGAGGATAGGGAGAAAGTGATAAAAACGCTATGGGCTTCTGTCCATGGCATTACCTTACTTTCTATTGATGACAAGCTTTTTGTTAATTCTGGTATGGATGGAAGAGTGATGATTCAGTCGCTGGTGGAAAACTTTATGTCAGGTAATGAAAAGGGGCGCTAATCAGATGGATAATAATAACAGCAGTAGGCCAATGGGTATATTGGCATCAAAGACATTTTTCCCTTACTTTTTAACGCAAGTGCTAGGCGCATTTAATGACAACGTGTTTAAGAATGCCCTTATTTTAATGGTGACCTTTGCGGCAGCAAACAGTCTGCCATTTGACTCAAACATTATGATAAATGCGGCCGCAGGGCTTTTTATATTACCTTTTTTCTTGTTTTCGGCTACCGCAGGAGAAATCGCTGACAATATGGAGAAAAGTGTGCTTATTCGACGCATTAAGCTTGCAGAGATAGGCATCATGTCAATGGCCGCAGTAGCATTGTGGTTTAATCACTATGTGGCGTTGTTTGGGCTGCTTTTTCTTATGGGGACGCAATCCGCGTTCTTTGGCCCTGTTAAATATGCCGTTCTGCCTAAGTTAGTCAAGCCGCAAGGATTGGTGGGAGCGAACGCGTTGGTTGAGATGGGGACGTTTATCGCTATCTTGGCAGGGACGATCGTTGGAGGTCTATTGGTAGGGGCGCAATCCGCCACCATTTTGATCAGCGTCTGCGTGGTATTTTTCGCTCTGCTTGGCTATGCCGCAAGCAGGGGGATCCCTCGTATTGGTGAGCCAGAAAACGAAAGGAAAGCCTTTAGATTTAAACCCATAAGACAAACCATAGAAACCATTAAGATAAGCTACCGAAATCGAACCATTTATCTGTCTATCATGGCGATAAGTTGGTTTTGGTTTATGGGGGCAAGTTATCTGACACAGTTTGCTAATCTTTCCAAGCTGCATTTGAGCGGCAACAACGAAGTGGTAACACTGTTGCTGGTGGCCTTTTCTGTCGGTGTGGCGATAGGATCATTTTTGTGTGAGCGTTTGTCTGGTGGCAAGGTGGAATTAGGGTTGGTACCTATTGGGTCATTGGGCATGAGTGTGTTTGGTATAGAGTTGTTTTTTGCCACAGAGAGTCTCCTGGCAACAAGCGAGCTGATGGGGGTTTCGGCCTTCTTAAGCGAGCCTCACGCTTACCGCGTGCTGATTGATTTAAGTATGATTGGGGTGTTTGGTGGTTGCTTTATTGTACCGCTTTATGCGCTATTGCAACAGCGTAGTGAGGAGGGTGAGCGAGCTCGCGTTATTGCTGCAAATAATATTTTCAATGCGATTTATATGGTCGCAAGTGCGGTTGCCGCCGGCGTGATGTTGGGTGTTATGGGGTTGTCCATACCGGAATATATCTTTGTGATTTCAGTCATGAACGTAGTTGTCGCCACCTATATTTATTGGCAAGTGCCTGAATTCGTACTTCGACTATTCATTTGGGTATTAGGGCACTCGATGTATCGCGTTAACCATAAGGGGCTTAGTAATATACCTGATGAGGGTGCTGCGGTGTTAGTGTGTAATCATGTAAGTTTTGTTGACGCACTGCTTATTGCTGGTGCGGTTAGACGGCCAGTGCGATTTGTCATGGATAAAAATATATTTAATGCGCCAGGACTACATTGGTTTTTCAAAACAGCCAAAACCATACCTATCGCCTCACAAAAAAGTGATCCTGAGATCTTTGAACGCGCATTTGATCGCATTAGCGAAGAGCTTGACGACGGTCACCTTGTTTGTATATTTCCTGAAGGCATGCTTACGCGGGACGGTGAGATGAACATATTTCGAAAAGGTATCGAACGTATTATTGCGCGAAACCCCGTTCCTGTCGTCCCTATGGCGTTGACGGGATTATGGGGATCATTCTTTAGCCATGAAGGAAAAGGCGCGTTTAAAACCGAAGGGAAGCGGTGGTGGTCTAGAGTCGGGCTGGAAGCTGCCGAGGCGGTTGATGCGAAGGATGTGTCGGCGTCGGTGCTTGAGGATAAAGTAAGAGTTTTGCGTGATGGCAAGGTGTGATTTGTTGTTGAAAAATGGTGCCCATTGTGGTTAAATGAAATTAACCAAATGCATCAAATACATAACAATAGAGTGTAGCGAATGTCTTATAACAAACTAATTAGAAAAGCGGCCGAGTCACTTTTGAATCCTGAGCCTGAAAGTCAAGAACCTGTTGTCTTTTACGGCTTAATGGGCAATGATGGCCCTTCAATACACGCTGCTTACGACGCGATTAAGGCGCTCAACGTGCCTCATGTTTGGTCAAAAGCGTCTGCCCAGCGAAGTGATCCGCGATACCTTTTCGCCTTTAACAGTGAAAAGCAAGCGAATGCCGCGCTCAAGGTGTTTCGTGCGTTAACCGATGAAGCCATCAAACAGGCCGTTAACGCTGAAGTTCACAGCGAATATGTGACTGACATCATCGTTGCTCAAGGCCGAGAGTGTGTCGAGATGAAACGGGTGGCTGAGAACTTTTTAGCGCGTGGCAGTGAGCCGAATTACAATCACCTGCATTGGAAAATGGCCGTAAATCGCTACCTAAGAAAATTGGAACGTGAGGCTGATAAAAAAGAAGGCTGCTTTCCTGTTGACATTGAGATAACACGGATCCTCGATGCGTGGTCATCTAAAAACTCAGAATTCAAGCCGTCATTAAAAAAACCCATTGAGCTTGCTTTGAAAAGCGTCGCCGAAAGCATTGATGCAGAGGCAAAGCAGCTGCGTGCCATTCCGATGTACGCCTTAAGCGCAGAAAGAAAAGCATTGATGCTTGTGGTTGAAAATTACGCCAGCGAGAAAGTAAACCTTTCTGAAAATGCCGTGTTGACAGAAGTTAACAGCCTACTTGAGCCTGATGACGCGCCGCTGGAGGAAGAGTTGATCGCGCCATTTGCAAATATGTTAGATGAAAAACTGCCTCACCACCCCAGCCTTACTCGTATTGAGGAGCAGCCCGAGTATGTGAACAATGACGAAAAGACATGGTCGGTGTTGAATTATGGTGGCGGCGGCGAAACGCCTGCGCTGATAGATATGATGTCGCCCACTTTTTCTCGTGATAACGTCGATAGAGAAGAGCTTTGCATGTCGCTGGCAACACACCTATTCTTGGTGTTGACAGGTTTACGTGCAGAGAAGATAAAAAACATTATTGACAACAAAATTGTGGATATCGGTTATCATGGAAGAAATGATGGCAGTGTCTGTGTCGAAAAATACCTTAAACAGGCAGCGTCTGAGATGGGTAATGTATTTAAATAAGGATATGTGAGCTTGCGGGTTACACTGTGCAAGCTCGTAGGATAAAGGTTGTATGTTAAGAGATATTGATAAGCGCGCACGGCTTCCACAAGCAAGTGTTGTTATAACATCGCCATGCAAAACTGTGCTTCCTGACGGCATGGATATTTGGGTGCCTCAAAATGTGGGGGATGTGTTAGGTGTGACAGGTCAGCGCCAAGATGATTTTCGTTACTATACGAAAGGTGCGTTGGATGGGAACTACTTGCTGTTCACACTTACCCACAATGCGAAAGCGCGTTTTAAATTTGTGTATTGTGCTAACCATAAGCAGCATCGATATGGGAATTGTAGGTATGCAGTGGCCGACATGAGTGATGTTGTGCCAGATGACATTCACTCCCTAGCAAACGCGGTGGCGCATTTTTTGGTGCCACAGATGCCTTATGCCAAAGCACATTGATACCTCAGAAATGGGTGTGCTTGAGGCGCTCCCCAATAACGTGATGGCGTTAGTCGCCTTTATCAGCGAGCGAGGGTGGCGAGTCTCCATGACAACCGACACCAACGTGGGTCACTGCGATAAAATGAAGGTGACCATCTCTCGTGAAGAAGACTGGTTGGGGATGCTATATCCATCGCTCAATTACGCAATGTTTAGTCCGACTACGGATGAGGGCGATGTGGTTGCCGCATTAAAAAAACTGGCATCGCTTAGCGTCGCCATGGAAGCGGTCTTCTGTGACACTTTTCCAGATCAAAGTATAGATGCTGACGGCGTGATATGGGAAGATAAGGAGGCGTTGCGTGCGTCTAAAATCAGCAACGTGGCGTTGTTAGAGATGCTTCAAGGGAAACGTCGACGTAGATGGGCGGCAAAACCAGACGGGGAGCATACCTTGTGTTTCATGAGTAATGGGTTTATTTCATTACAAAACGAATATAATGAATGCTTACTCAGCGAGAAGGAGCTTAAAGTATTAGAGGTCGCATTGCGTGAACGAATCAGTCAATAAGCATGAAGTTACTTCGGTGCGAGAAGCATTAAAGCTACCGTTGTTTTCGTTGATTAAGGCAATGAACAACAAGGGGTGGGATGTTAGTATCCGCTTCCCTTATAAAAAAGAAGACGGCCATGTGTCTTTTCGTAAGCATAGCGAATGGAACGGTAGACCAACCCTTGCTTGTAAGTGCAGTTACGGATACAGGTTGACGGCAAGCGATGAAGATACCGTGTTGCGTGTTGCTCAGCGAAGCGCAGAGCTATGCTTACAAGTCCAAGAGCATTTTACGCATAAAATCCCAGGTTCCCCCAATATACACGGCGTCATTAAACCTGACATCGTTATTAATGAAGAAGGCCGTTTCACAGAATCATATGAGGAATTTGTCTTGCGCCATTCGGACAAAAACATTCAGGTTGTGCCAATTAAAGACGGGCTAAGGGTGTCATTGCACTGTCGAAACTTCAGGATAGACGATTCGGATGTCTCTTCGTTGCATAATGATGTATTGTCAGTGCTGAACATCATCAAAAGTCAATGTGTGTTCAGTGATTAACCACGACGCGTGCCAAAAATCACATCTTGTGACTTACCATGTAGCGTCATGATGACGCGTTAAAAACCTGATTTTTGATAAATTCAACATAAAAAATGTTGGTTTTATTGACAAGAGTAGTAAAAAAATATCTAATAGGCAGCTGAGGATTCGTTTCCAATTGTGGAAAAGGGATGCTCTACAGTAAGACGACACCTATCACTAATGGAGTGCGCAATGAGCGACAAATTTAAAGCCGAATTGGCCCGTGCGACGGGTAAAACTGAGTCAGAAGAAAAATCACAAACACGATACACAATGCGAAAGAAAGACAAAGGAACGTCGAAAAGCGCAGCGGTATCCATCAAAGACAACCCTTTTGCAAAAATCGTTGAAGCGAACCCGAATCCTGAAGACCAAAAAGCTGCAATGGTTGAGTTGATGACGTTTGTGGATGCTGAAACCACAAAGAAAAACAACAAGTACTTGGAAGAATATAGTGCTTACATGCAGTCAGAACGACAGCGTCTTGCTGTTGAATTGATTGAGATGACGGACACCAAAACCTTCAGCAACATGCAAAAAGTTTTGCGTGACATCAACGATGGTGTGCTTGATTTCGAAGAGCAAATTCAACCATTCATGGAAATCATCAATGCGGTGCGTTTGATCCAAGCAGAAGACGCGACGACAGACATCATTGCCGAAATGCGAGAAGATGAAAAACGCCGCGTCGAGATGGATGGAAAGCTGGCCGCTATCAGTCGCGATTTAGAAATGCTTCGCTCAAGTGTCAAAGGCAAGCTAGTCCAGATTGAGAAGCTGAAAGAAGATCGTCGCTTTTTAGGATTAGGTGACATTAAACAGTCAGCGAAAGACCGTATCGCCGTACTTAACGTCGAAATATCACAGCTTAAGAGTGATGAGTCTGAGCTTTTAAATAAGCAAAATGAACTTCGCGCCAGCTACAAAGAAACGGAAACGAAGTTTGAGAATTTAAGAGAAGCGAAACAGATCATGGCGTCTATGCTTAACCTTTCTGAAGGCGATCATGAAGAGCGTCATAAAAAGCTTGTTGACACTGCCGCTGAGTTCGTCAACACGACAAAAGAGCGTGTTTCGGACACGCTAGAGCGTTCCGTTCAAATGGGCGATCAGATCAAAAGCCTATCAGACCTTGCTTTCACCATGCGCAGTCGCTATACGGTGCTATCTGAAGCGGCTAAAGATGCAGAAAAGGTCAACTCTGAAAAGCATGAAGCCCTCAAGGCTGAAATGGAAAGTGATGGCGGCGGTTTAGGTCGTATTCAGAAAGAAGAAGAAAGTCGTGCGTTGGCGAAGCATATTACTATTTTAAATGACGCCGCGACTGAAACCACAAACGTGATCTCAGATCTGACAACATCATCACAGCGCATCGAAAACATGGAAGCGGCGAATGTTAAACAGATCAAAAAGACACAGCAGATCCAAACATCAGGTATTGCTGGTGTTGCAGATAACTTGTCTTCTGTATTAACCGCGATTAACCAGGCTGCAATAGGCCAGGCATCTACCGCCGCACAGCAATCACTGCGTCGTATGAACACCAATACGATCAACCTGACGAAAGAGCAAATGCTCAACATGGCGAAAGAGCGTAATGATGACAATTCAGCGCTTATCAAAATGCTTGAAGAAATGTCAGGTTATGGTGAGGTTATTCAGTTGGCGAATGAGTCTGCACAAGAAGCGATTGGTGAGAACCGCGAGATCCTGAAAGATATGCGCCGTGTGGCGGATGAGGTCCAGGATGCAGCGAAAGATACGCTTGAGCTCACATCTAATCAAATCACCTCTGAAATCAACGACGACGAAGAACGATAAGGACATGTCCCCTGCTAATTCAGTGTTAGCAGGGGATCAGGAGAATTAAATGAATACAGCAGATATCCTTAAGCCTGGTGCGAGTGTTCTTCGCGACAAGGGCGACTTCAAACTTATTGGTCGAGATGATGCATTAGCCTCGTTGATTAATATTCTGACCCGACGCTCGGCGCACAATGTTGTGTTGGTTGGCGTAGGTGGTGCAGGGTGCTCGTCGTTGTGTGTCGGTTTACAACAGGCAAAGACCGACCCTAGCACCCCTTTCGATATTGTGCATAAGCGTATGTGGTGGCTTGATACTGATGGGCTTTTTTCTGACACAGAAAAAGCGGAAGAGCAGTTTGAGGCTCTGCTTAATAAAGTGTCTAATACCGCGGATAAAGACACGGTGCTTATTATTGAAGATGCCGTGAATTTTATTGATGCCGCTGTAGGATCGGGAAATGGACATTTTATCAACAGAATGATGCGCCATCTTGAACAGGGTCGCTTTCAGGTAATTTTTGAAGGGCGCGATACCGAGCTTGATAAGATAATGGCATGTCACAGTAGCATGAGTGAAGTGTTTACGGTCATGGAGCTGACGCCGCCTAATGATGAACAATTGCGTGACATTGTAAACGCCTCTGCCGCATCGTTAAGTGAATATCATGGCATTCGCGTTGAATCGAGTGCGGTTGAACAAGCCATCCATTTGACCACGACATACCCGGGTAAAGAGCGAAGTTTGATGCGTTCTCAACCAGAAGCGTCACTAACATTGTTGGATCGTGCATTAGCAACTTATAAAAATGTGAGCCATAGCAATCCTCCTGAAGTTGAGTCGCTAAAGAGTGCGCTATCAAATGCTCCAGACAATATTGCGCTTAAACAGCGTCTAGATGAAGCTAACGCCCAGTGGGCTAAGCGCCGCAGTGAGCTGATGCAGGCCAGCGAAGATCAGGCGTACGGCGAAGAGGTGCTTATAGGCCTAGAAAAACAGATGGCGGCACTACAAGCTGAAAAATCAGACAGCGATGGTTTGGCTATGTCGAGTCGTGAAATGCAAGAGCTTGGCATTAAGATCTCGGAAACGCGAAAGTTAGTGAAAGCAAACAGTGAACGATATTCCGCGTTTAGCAAAGAGATCAACAGCAAGTTAGCGTTAACCGGCGATCATGTCTTTAGAGAATTCTCTAAACTATCTGGGATCCCTTTCGATAAATTGAATGAAGATGAAGACGAGAAACTTGTCAACCTGCCGACTGAACTTAAGAAACAAGTTTTCGGGCAGGATCATGTTATTGAACGCGTTTCCAATGCGCTCCTTATGTCTCGTACACCAGGCTTAAAAGAACCTGGTAAGCCAGACTTAGCCGTCATGTTCTGTGGCCCTTCTGGGACAGGTAAAACAGAGCTGGCAAAGGCGCTTGCGCGGATATTGAAAGATGATGAACGTGCGATGTTGCGTTTTGATATGTCTGAATATTCTGAGAAGAACAATGTCACTTCATTGGTGGGTGCACCTCCTGGTTACGCTGGTTACGAAGAAGGCGGAATTTTAACGAATGCGGCACGAAAAAATCCGAATGGCATCTTCTTGTTCGATGAAATAGAAAAGGCGCACACGAGCATCTTTGATATTTTCCTTCAGGTGTTGGATGATGGCCGACTGACTGACACTCAGGGTCTGACGGTTAGTTTTGAGCATGCCATTTTGATTTTTACGACCAACACGGGTGCGAAACATATGCTGGATGAGTCCAAGTCATATGAAGAACAGCGCGCCGGTACGATGGAAGATTTGAGCAGCAATTATCGTGCAGAATTTTTGAACCGCTTTGATGGTCGTCAAAACATCGTTATGTTTAAAACGCTTCAAGAGCAGATCATTCATATGATTGCGCGTCGCTCACTCGATAAGGTCAACGAGCGTCTTCAAAAAGCCAATGTTGATATGCTTGTACGGATGGATGAAAGCAACATCAGCCGCATGTGCAAAGAAAAGTACAATACTGAGCATGGGGCGCGCGGTATAGAGGGTGTGTTTAGAACCGATGTATTCCCTGGACTGGCGCATATCCTAAAGTCATCTGAAAAGGTGAATCGTGTCGATGTCGCGTTTGATAATGGTGAATTTAAACTGAGTCCATCTTACGAGTGATTCGATAATGCCCGCTGGGGTTTGCTCAGCGGGCAAGGAGAAGGTAATGAATAAGTCTGATGTAGTTGCGTGGCTAGACCGGCGTCGAGAAAATATACGACATGTGAGTGAAACCCTGTCGATATTTTTTCAAAAATATTTAAAACCCGTGTTGTGGCTTGTCGTGCCTATATGGACATGGCTTGCGCCCAAATATAAAGCCATGTACAAAAAAATGGCGTACAAAAATGGAGAGCATGTGCCCGCGCGTGGTGCTGCTGCGCTAGCCACCTTAAGTGCCGGCACTGTTTTCGGTTTGTATTTGAATATTTGGTATGTACTGCCAGGTGTCATGACGTTCACGTATGATGCCGTTGCCTACAATGTGTTCTCTTATCAAACGGAAAAGCTCTACTTCTCTCACCCTCAATGGATTGAGGATGAAGGTGGTGAGGGTGATCGCGTGTTAACGGTCTTCTCATGTAAAAGCGAGGTGTGTAATGTCGAATCGTCGCTAGAATATCGTTTTCGTGACTCTATGTACTTGAATGTAGTGAAGTGGGTGACGAAGTTTGAGCCTTACGACCCTGCTGATGTTGCCGGTGTGCTTATTGATGAAGTTAACTACTGCACCGCAACCGCATATGGTAAACGTTTCAAGCCGCTAGATTGGTATCCCTACATTTACGATATCGAGTGCACTATGCAGGAAGGCAAAGAGGTAGACGTTGAATTTCCGGTTGATCCTAAAGAAGAGTAAGGTGTGTCTCAACGCCTAACAAAGGGAGCGCTAAAAGCGCTCCCTTTTTGTTTTCAGATGCTTTGTTTTTGCTCTGTGATACTATCAAGCGGATAGTGTAAAGGTGATTTAACATGTTAGATTATTATGCAACCCCAAATGTCAGAGAACTTTGTCACGCCGTAAAGCAAGGGGACACGCAAGCTGTTAATCAAATGGCAGCCGCGTTGGCGCTTCATGTGACGAGTAATGATGTGTTGACGCCGGTGCCTAACCGACAAGGCGAACCCGGTGTGATAGGTTATCTTTGTGAGCGTATTGCTGAGCGGTCGGGGTGCAAGATATGGGATGGCGTGAGAGGGAAAAAGAGGGCGTCGCATTACGATGTAAAGAAAAGCGGTCGTGCTTTGAAAGAGGAGCATCTTGCTTTCTATTTGACTGACTCTTTGCCATCATTAACTGGGAAGCACTTTGTTGTAGATGCGATAAAAGACACAGGACTTACGATCCGGGCAGCGACAAATCTTATTCCGAATGCGGAACCGCTGATATTTGCTGTCGTTGACAAAGAAGAGCAAGCTTTAGCTCGCACACTATTGAGCGCATCTGATATCAACTGTAACACATCACTCGCTTTAGCATTATCCAATATTAATGATGAAGGTGTTGCGTTTTCATTTGTTTACCAAGCTCTACAGGAAAATGAAAGTGCGGAGCCTGCACTCGTTGATACATTGAAATCCGCGTTTCCTCGTACAACCCATGCAGGTTTAGTGGGCGGTGTTGAAAAGGGGTTTATTCGCCTCTATGGAATAAAGCCTAATCGTGAAGTTACGTTGTCATCAGATGAACTCGAAAAACGACCTGACATGCCTTCACTTAGAATAAGAAAATAGGCTTAAATTTTGCATCTTTCTGCGAAAGTTAAGGGAGATTTAACAGTGAAAATAAAATATTTAATGGCCGCATTATGCCTGGTATCTAGTGTGGCTAATGCTAAATTTGTTGAAACTGATTGGCTGACCGATGGTGATGCGCTTGCAACACTGGATACGGAAAGTGGGCTTGAGTGGCTTGACCTATCAGAAACAGTGAATCAGAGCATTTCCGGTGTTGATGCACAAACGGGCATTGGCGGCCTTTATGAGGGGTGGCGCTTACCCACCTATAGTGAGATACAATTTTTGATGCAAGAAGGTCTGTTTGAGGGGCTTTTTGTAACAAGCGGAATGCAGCAGTCAAGTGCCAATCAAACTGCGGTGGCCGAATTTTATCGATTGCATGGCTACACCCGTGATGACAGCAGCCCAAGAAGTTACGGTATGTATGTGCATGACAATGGCGAAGTGAGGATGTTTGGTGCGGCTGATGATGATATTATCGCTATCAACCATGACCATGCGGTTTATCCAAACGGGGGGCCGTACAATTATGCACACCCTTTACATGGCGTTTGGTTGGTGAGTGATGGCGGAACTACGTTGTCATCAAGTAGCAATGCTCGCATCAATGATCCTGCGTATTGGGAAAATGGAGGAACGCTGGACGCGACAAATGTCAGTGTGACATCGCTTGGTGTGCTGTCAATCGCGCCGTTATTGTTCTTCGGATTAAGCGGAGTCAGGCGCAAAACACAACAGTAGTTGCGTTGTAATCACTGTAAATGGCTACGTTCGTTTGACCCAGTAGCCATAAACACAGCGTTTGCCATTCCGACTGCAATCAAAGGTGTCATGGATGACACCATTAATCACTGCGGTGTAATGTCGTGAAACCGACACAACAAGCTTTCCATTTGGCAGTGCACCTTTGCATAAACGAGCCTTGTTTACGCTGCCAATCCTTTGTGTGGGCACCCAAACAAAGCCCAATGATGTCATATAATCTTTGAACCATTTTCGTTGAGTGAATATACCTTGCGATGCCGTGCGTGTTCGCCTGGGGGTACGTTTTGATGCGCGCTGTGTCGCATTTCCTTGAGCTAAAGCGGAGTAGACTTCTATGTAAGAAAGGCCGGATGCTATGGCAATGCTCCTTGCCACGCAATCTCGTGCACTTCCAGAAAATCCCGCCTTGGATCTTCCTCCGTCGTTAAACCGGAAGGGGAGAGGTGATGGAGTAGAGGCATCCAGCTTTTCTATTGTGTACTTGTCAGGGAAGTCAGGATCATAAAGCTCAGGCCACACTTCTTTATGCAAGGCTACATTATTCATAGGAGTCTCACGGTGATTAAATATAGTCACATTTCGCAAGGTGACCTAAAACGATCACCCATTATTCGTTTAGCTCATGTTAATTGACACTGATAGTAATGTCATAACCCGCATTGGCTCTGATATTAACGGTGGTGTCGCCCACAAATAAATACTGCCCCTTAATACCGTGGAAAGTCCCTTCAAGTACCGGCGTTTTGCTGAACTTGTGAGGGTTTTTCACTTTGGAAAAAACACGTTCACCGATAGGGTAACGAGGGGTTACAATGTTAAGTGGTGTACGAACAATAGCATCTTCACCGTAGCGAAGCTGAAGACTGTCTATCGCTGGCTTTGCTTTTTCAATGAGCGACATGGCCATTGCTGAAAACTCGCTTTCACTGGGTGGCGTATCATCGAGCAGCATTTGACGCCAGTTGGTTTTGTCTGCAACATGTGACTTAAACACCTCTTCAACAAGGCCAGACAACAAGCGCTCACTAACTTCAAAGATAGTCGAGGCCATAACTGCGCCTTGATCAAGCCAGCGAGAGGGAATGTTAGTGCCACGCGTAATGCCAACTTTAAAGCCAGATGAATACGCGATATAAACATAGTGTTTCTTTAGGCAATTGTCTTGCGCCCACTGCGGTTCTCGACACGTACCTTGTGCATAGTGGCACTTTTCTGGCTGCATAATGCATTTGTCGCATGACGCTAGCGTAGAGTAACAGTCAAAACAATGGCCTTGATTATAGGACTTGTCGCTATGTTTACCACAGCTGATACAGGCGAGTTGTCCGCTTGACGTCATAGTGATGTTTTTGCCTATGAGCGCATTTAAATCTACATCAGGGCCGTTGTGAAGCGGTAATGTGTACGTGACGTTTGACTGTGAATTCAGTTCAGCAACGAGTTTTCTTAATTCGCCTTTCATTGTTTCTTGCTCTTGGTTGACTTGATTTAATTAGACCACACAAGAGCAAAAAATTCAACAAAAAACTATTTTACCACAGCGATATCTGCTTTCGTTTCACCTGTCATGATGTCTACGAGTATAAAGAACAATGCAGATGAAAGGGCATTTGAGGACACTTTGTTTCGTAAGTTGCTTGACGAGTAAACGATCCCTCTTTCTTTCAGTTTGTCCACCAAATCTTCGTAACGAAAACGTTTATCCGTCATAAGTAGTTTAATGTGATGGCTTGCGGCATCCGCATAAGGTTGCAGTTGCGCCTTATTTTTGATACTAATTGCCTGAGGCATGAACTTCTCCATTAATCGACGCAGTGTTTGAAATAAAAAATAACACGTTTCATTATGGTGCACCAATGCCAAAAAAGCAATATTTTTGATGCAAATGCAATAAATAGTAAATAATTGCAACATATGTGTTGCATTTTCAGAAATATGACATATAGTTATTACTCAACCAATGAATACGATCAATAAAAAGGGTCAGATAATGAATCAAGAACTGTTGACAACCATCATCAGCAAACTCAAAGAAAAAGCGAGCTTTACTGTTGAGCAGGAAGCGGATTGTTTAGCCATTAGTAATGATGAAGGGCTGGATGCGTTTTTGTATGTCGGTGACACGCAGATTACGGTAAGCAGTGTACTGTTTCCTGTGTCGGATGTTGCTGATACTGCGAAGCTAAACGACGAAATTCTTCGCACCCACCAGTTTGTTCCATTAAGCACAATTAGCATCAATGTTATTGAAGGTGTTGAATACTATGTCGCATTCGGTGCGCTCTCGGTAGACAGTAAAACCGATGTGATCGTTGAAGAAGTAGACACTCTGCTTAGCAACGTGCCAGAGCTTGTTGAAGCTTACTTACCCTTTTTAAAATAACCACCACACTCTCTAAGGAGAAATTCATGAGTCTTAGTAAATTGTTTACAGCAGCTAAAGGCATTTTTAACAACAGCGTAGAAGCGGCGGTTGATGGGCAGGCAGTGACCATTTTAGAGCAGGAGATCCGTGAGGTGAAAGAAAGCCTACGTAAATCAGACCACTCTCGTACTCAGATCTTAGCGAAGAAAAAGCTTTCTGAGAAAAAAGTGGCCGATATTAATGCGCAGATCACAAAATACAGCGACCATGCTCGCGCTAACGCTGAAAGCAACCGTGATCTAGCTATTGAGTGCGCAAATAAGGTGCAAGAGCTACAGGCGCAGCTAGCAACTGAACAGTCGATGCTAGATCAGTATAGCAAGTCAGATCAAACGTTGGCGGCAAATGTGAACAAAGCAAAAGCCAACCTTCGCCGTTTAGAGCAGCAGGTTGATATTGTCAAAGCGACTGATTCTGTGCAAAAAGCGCAAACTGCCGTTAGCCAGTCATACACTGGAAGCAACAACAAAATGCGTACCGCGCTAGACAGCTTGGATCGCATTCAAGAAAAGCAGGCGCAAAAAAGTGCTGAGCTTGAAGCAGCTGAAGAGTTGGCGCATGCAGAAAGCGGTGCCGACCTAGACGCTCGATTAAATGCAGCAGGTGCGCCCGCTAGCGGTGAAGATGCGCTCGCAGCATTGCTTGCCGGTGATAAGAAGTAGCCAGTAGCATTATTAATAACGTAATACAGCGCCTTTAGGCGCTGTTTTTTTGGCAAAACAAGCAGAAATTCAGGTGCGATATGTTTGGAAAATTATTTGGCAAGAACAAGAGCGAAAGTGAAAGTGGTAGTGACGTTAAAAAACCACGTATCCTAGGACTTGAAGTAGGTACCTCCTTCTCTATCGATACGTTAGGGATCAAGCTGCATATTGACAAGCTTGTTATTGAAGACATCGGCAAGGACCACATCATCCATTCCGCAGGCGAAGTTAATTTGGATGGTACGCGTATACTTCGTTTTTATACGGATGATGACGCGTGGCTACAGGTCGTTTGCCAAGGCGAGCTTAAGGAAGAAAACATCCAAGATGTTAAACTTTTTCACTACTATGACACGTTAAGTGTGGACTCTCAGAGTGCATGGGATGAGCTTCTTGATAGTGGTGTAGCGAAACCAAGTTATGACGTCGAAGGTCACACATTTACGCCTGTGTGGGCGAGTGTTGATGAAGATGGCGGCAAGCCTGTGCATTTGCGTGAGCTTTGCTATGATGAATCTGATGAACCCAGTGAAACGGACCAATTTGCGATGCTTTTCGAGAGAGAGGTGGATGCGGGTGAAGAGTTGTATGAGTTTCTTTACGTGAGTGCGGAGGAAGTGGAAACAGACCACAATACGCTAGACCGATGCCTGGTATTAAGTACAGGGATCAATTTGTCTCCCGCACAAATCAACATCGGTTAGCATTATAAATTAGCAACATGAAAAAACATGTTGCTAAAAGTCATAGTGGTGATATAGTTAGTACCACTGATTTACAGTAGTTTTTTAACACAAACGACATAACACCAACACAGAGGTATCTACATGGAAACAGAATATAACATCGTTGCTTCGCTTATTGGATTTGCAACCTACTTCGGCATTTCTTTGCTTTTCCTTATTGCATTTAAAGCGGTTTACGCAATTGTGACGCCCCATGCTGAATGGAAGCTCATCAAAGAAGAGAAAAACACTGCCGCTGCCGTTGGCTTTGGTGGCGCAATGGTCGGTTTTGCGTTGGCGGTGGCCAGTGCAGCATCGAATTCAGTCAGCTTGGTTGACTTCGCGATTTGGGCAGGCGTTGCGTTAGTTGCACAGCTCTTAGCGTTCTACACCGTTCGCATTTTCTTTATGCCGAAGATTGTTTCTCGTCTTGAAAACAATGAAGTCTCAGCAGGTGTCATTCTTGCGGCAACAAACATTGCGGTAGGCTTGATGAATGCGGCATGCATGACATACTAATTGGAGGTCATCATGAAAAGAAGTAAATTTATCGATCTCAATAGAATGCGAAAGTCGAAAGCTGGGCTATTCGCGTTAGCGCCGCTTGCAATGGCGGTCATGGCAGGGTGCAGCGATTCAGCACAAGCTGAAAAAGATCTGGCTCAGATAAATCTAGACGGTTGTAAAGATCAAGACAACATTTCGGTTGCCGAATGTGAAGCTGCGTATCGAAACGCGTTAAGAAAAGCGTCTCAGCAGGAAATGCCGCGCTTCAATAACATGGCAGAGTGTCAGCAGTATTACGGTGAGTGTCGTCGTCCAGATGATGGGTCAAGTGTTATCGTGCCGCTGATGGCAGGGTATATCGCCGCTGAGATGATTGATGAGTTAGGTGATGCTTACGAGTCTAGCTACTATCGCAAGAACCACTATCGATCATACAATCAGCGCAATTATCCACCATCTAACACGGTGGTAATTAATAATTATGGCAGCAATAGCAACACAGCAAGCTCAAGCTCGTCTACCGTGACAGAGCCTAAAAAGACCCAAATTAAGCCGACGGTTAAGCCTAAGGTCATTAAAACGGTGACTAAAAGTCGTTCTGGATTTGGCTCTACAGCAAAAGCGAAGAGCTCGTGGGGTAGCAGTAGTCGTTCTGGCGGCTGGGGAGGCTAAGTTATGTTGCGAGTTCCTTGTCAAGAACGTCCTGATTGGCAAAAGAAAGCCGATGAGTTTGGGTTCAAGTTTCACACAATGTATGGTGAGCGCTATTGGGATGAGTCTGCGTACTATCAATTTACCTTAGACCAAATTGAGAAAGGGATTGAAGACCCCACCGCAGACATTCATGAAATGTGCATGAAAGTGGTCGACGTTGTCATTAATGATGATGAATTGATGCATAAGTTCGCCATCCCCGAAGCTCAGTGGGACTTTATCCGACAAAGTTGGGCTAACGGTGACCCGTCGCTGTACGCCAGGCTTGATTTTGCTTATGATGGCAAGGGGCCCGCAAAGCTTTACGAAAATAACGCAGATACACCGACATCTCTTTATGAGACTGGCTTTTGGCAGTGGTTATGGTTAGAAAATCAAGTAGACAGCAGTGTGTTGCCTAAGATTGCTGATCAGTATAATTCACTCCAAGAAAAGTTGGTTAATCGGTTTAAGGAGTTGGCCGTGCTAACACCAGACCGTGTTCTGCATTTCTCGTGCTGCAAAGACACGGAAGAAGATCGCGGAACCGTGCAATACCTTGAAGACTGCGCTAAAGAAGCAGGGATCGTGACCAAGTTTGTGTACGTGGAAGATATTGGCATTGATGCGCAGCAGCGTTTTACTGACCTCGACGATCAGGTAATAACGTGGATGTTTAAGCTTTACCCTTGGGAGTTTATGTTCCAAGAAGATTATGCTGAACATCTTGGCGCACAAGATATTCGATGGATTGAACCCCCTTGGAAAGCCATCTTATCCAACAAGGCGCTTATGCCAATGTTGTGGAAATTGTTCCCGGAGCACCCAAACTTGCTACCTGCATTCTTTGAAGACGAGCTTGATACTGTGCCTGAAGGTATGTTGCTTGTGAAGAAGCCTATATTCTCTCGTGAAGGTGCCAACATTAGCTTCACCGACTCAAACGGACAACCGATTGATGGCGATGGTGCGACAGACGGTGCTTATGGTGAAGAAGGCTATATATATCAGCAACGTCACCTTCTTCCTACATTCGATGAAAATCACACCTTAATTGGAAGCTGGTTGATTGATGACCAACCTGCGGGGATTTCGTTGCGAGAGGACAGCACGGCGATAACACAAGATATGAGTCGTTATTTGCCTCACGTTATTGTTTAAAGAGTTCCATCGTTAAGAAAACAAAAACCGCACAGTTGTGCGGTTTTTTGTGGGTGTCGTATCGGCGCGCTAGCGTATGATGCCACGGGTTGTTTGCGATAAGAATGTAGATGTTATTTTTGCGATGCGCGATGTTTCCGACATTTTTTCAATGCTGTTACGTGCGTCAGCAAAGCTTAAATTTGAGCGATACAGTGTTTTATAAATAAGCTTAGCCTCTTTAATCTCTTCAGTAGAGAACCCGCGACGCTTCATGCCTTCAGCATTATAAGCAAAGGGTTTGGCTGGCGTGCCAGTGACCATAATAAACGGCGGTATATCTTTGTTGGCGCCTGAATGCCCACCGACAAAAGCATGCTCGCCAATGATACAGAATTGGTGAATACTAACGCCACCAGAAAGGATAGCCCAGCTTTTCACTCTAACATGGCCGGCGACGGTGGCGTTATTTGAGAATATGACATGGTCTTCGATAATGGAGTCATGGGCTATGTGAGAGTATGCCATAAACAAATTGTCAGAGCCTATCTTGGTTACCCCGTTATCTTTCAGTGTCCCGACATGCGCTGTGCTGCACTCTCTGAATGTGTTCCTGTCTCCAATGATAAGAGAAGTGTCGTCACCGCTTTCTGTTTTCTCTTGTGCAGGTCCACCAATAACGGCTTGAGGATAGAATGTGTTTCCTTCTCCACAAGTTGTTCGCCCTGTTATTGTGACATGAGGGTGAAGAACGCAGTTGTCTCCCAGGGTTACATTTTCCCCAATAAAACAAAAAGGTCCGATAGATATGTTTTTCCCCAAAGAGGCGTTGGGGTGAATGATGGCGCTAGGGTGAATCATTGTTCTTCCTTGATAGTGGGTGTTGATAAAAAGGCTACTGCAAACTTTAGGCCGTCGCAGTCTTTCGTTTTTGTATAAGCAAATAGAAAGCGTAAAGCCCCATGGTTAGCATACCCACGTTAACAAGTGATGCAGTGTCTTGCATCGCAAGAAGCCAGCTCTCTTGATTTGTTGTGGTTGATGCATAGTAAGATTGCTGATTGTCGATGTAGAGCGTCAGCCCTGATACGCCAATAACGCCCCCAATGGTTCGGCACAACCCAAATGCTGACGCAAGCGCGGGTGCATCTCTCTCGGATGGAAGGCGTATCAGCAGCAGTCCCAGCGAAAGCGATATCAAGGGAATGGCTATGCCTCGTGCGATCTGAGAGAGCATCCAATCTTCCGCATTGCTGCTCAAGGCTGCATCCGTAGAAAGGAGTGTGACGCTGATTATCGTAAAAACGCAACCTAGTAGTATTAAGGCATAGGGGGATATGTGTTTTCTAAGAAAAAGAACGACCGGCACCCAAAGTATTTGCGGTATGGTCGCGTAAAAGGTGATTGTGAAAAGTCCATCAACATTCATGTTGTATGCTTTAATCAGGAAATAAGGGACAAGATAGAGAAAACCAAAAATAATTACCCCCATAGAGGCGCTCATCACAAGAAGTCCAGTATAGCGAGTTTTCAACAAGGTTTTTATGGGCAGTAGTGGGTTACTTGATTGGTACTGATGAGTTGCTGACAACAGGATGACAGCTACTGACAAAAGCAATGCCGCATTGGTGTGAATTGTTGCGCCATTTTTGGTTTGTTCTGCTGACCACACAAAGGCAATGAGCCCAAGGCTAAATGTGATAAGTGATAAAACATTTCGTTTAAATATTGTCGTTGTGTTGCTTTCTTTCTTCTTGTTGTCTGACGTCAGAAATGGCAGACAAAGCAAGGGGATGATTGCCATTATAACAAAAATAGCGAGCACATTTTTCTCATTGAGTTGTGCTGTTAGTAGCGGGCCCACAATGGGGGCTAAACTTCCTACAACGACAGCCATGCCTATAGCTATAGGTTGATGTCTTTTCGAGAGATCGCTTTTCATTGCGATGAAAGGTGTTGTGGTCAGGAGGCCGCCAAAAATACCTTGTATGCATCGGCTAAATAATAAGTGTTCGAGAGCGGGCGAAAAAAAGCAAGACACGCTACTTAGAAAAAACCCGCATAGCGCGAAGCGAAGTAGGCCTGTTAGTCCGAATTTTTCAATAAATAGTGGAACCAGTGGAAGCGCGGCTACTTCAGCGATGAGGTAGAGTGATGTAAGTGGCGATAATAAAGAGGGTTGCACGCTAAAATGTAATGCTATGATCCCCGTCGCCGTACTTAATGCGTTAACCCCAACCGTTGCGCAGAAAGCACCCCAAAATGCAATGCAAGGACGTGTCCATGACGTCATAACCGTATTCCCTTACTTATCTTAATTTTTGTGCAGCGTAAGATAATATCACAATATGGACAATTCAGTTTATGGCAGGAATAGTGCATAACATAATGATTTAAAGTAAGGATGCCTACTATGATTAAGCTAAAAGGAAAGCTTATACCCCTTTTTACGCTCTCCGCGTTGATATGCTGCGCTCAAGCTAACGCTGATATCGTCGAAGTTATACCGGTGGATTACAGTTTTGATAGTGAAACGGATAGCGGCGCTTATAACTATCAAGATGACACCGGACGTCAACTTGTCGACGGATTAATTCATGACAACAATGAATGGCATTATGACGTAGGTCGAGGTGGCGCATATGATATTGTCGGTTGGGGAGAGTGGGCCAAAGGCGTAAATTATCCTTTTGTAAGCATTGATTTTGAATTTAATGGTGCTGTGGCTCTGGATTATTTAACGTTTGGGGCATTCACGGATCATGATGCTTTGATTTACCTTCCTAATGTAAATATTTACGCTTACGAAGATGAACAATGGACGCTTAAGCAGCAATATAAAGCAGAGCATGCACCAAGAGACACGACATTGAGCACGCGAGACGAAGTGAGCATTAATCTTGGCTTTGAAGCGGAGGCTTTACGATTCGAAGCTGTTCGTATTGATGACATACCCCATCGCAGTCACAATTGGGTGTTTATTGATGAAATCGATTTTTACTCCAGCGTTGATGAAAGTGTCGATGGTGGCAGCAGTGTTAACGTAAGCACGCCTGCCAGCATGGCTGCCGTGTTGTTTTTGTTTGCATTCGGTGCGACAGCAAGGCGCAAGTATCAATAGCGTATTTAATTTTTGCTTAATGTGGAAAAGAGATCACTCAGTTCATCCTCTGCCATCGCGTCCACTTTTAATTCACTTAAGTCAGAAATACGTTTTTTCACTTTGGTTTTCAGAGAGCGAATGTAAGACGCTTTCTGAAATCGATTGATGATGTTCTGCTTTACATCAGCGGGCAAAAGCGTTTCTTCGTAGACATGGCAAGTGATTTCACTTTGAGGTAACGCGGAGTCCATACCTTTAAAGAAAAAATGAATGACGCCATCATCACATGCACCAACAGCAATCACTCTATTGAGGGGAGGGGCATTAATTTCTTCTTTTCGCAAAAAAGCGCCTCTTTTGGTGAGTATGCTTATAGCTAATTCTGCTTGATGATTGGATTTTACGTGGAGAAGTATGAGTAGATTCATAACACGACCCTCTTGGTTTATATGAATGTATCACATCGCGAGAAAAGCGTTGAGTAAATATTAGGCTGAGAAAGTTTTTGTTTTTTTGTTGCAATAAAACAAAGTTTAAGATACTTTAGTTTTGTATTTAGTTAACTTTAAGGTTGTATTGTGGAAGACGTAAGAATGCCTTTTTTGAGAAATCATCGATTGTCCTTGGGATGGACGAAGGATATGCTTGCTGATTTCTCTGGTGTGGAGCTTGATGATATTACGTCTATCGAGCGCGGTGAATATACCAGCGTAGACATTGCGAAGTGTCTCGCTTCCGCAATGGGTGTTGATGATTACCGTGTTTTGTGTAGCGATGGTGATCACGTTGTTGTGAGTAAAAGAAAGCTGTACAGCACACGTTTGGTTTTCGTCGCATTGAGCTTTATCGTGATATGGCTTACGTTGGATCCATTTGAAAAGGTACCTGAAATGTATGAAAAAGCAGGTGCTCTTACTGTTATCGAAGACATGCGTGAACTTGCTAGCAACGGTGATGCAAGTATGACGCTCAGGCAGTTAACTGAAGATAGTGACGCTATGCGCGCTTATATTAGCATCGAAGACGCATTACGTGATAATGGTGTTTTCGTTGGTTGCATAGAGCCTGATGCATTAAGTCTGGAAATGACGGTAGAAGAGCTTCGTACGGTATCAGATCACGCTTTGGAATGCGCTAAGGCGAGCATGTAAAGATAGAGCTACGTCAAAGAACAAGTGTGCGTTTTCAGCAGGTTTTGGACAATGTGTAAACTATTAAAACCGCCGTTCATCAGAGTGAAACGTTAAACGACTGACAGGGCCGGAGACCAAACCTATATAAGAGTGGTTAAGCTGGGATGGAAAGTCCTGCCGACTTGCAGCCGTAAGCTGCTTCATATTCGCATGGGTTCTGTAGCTCAGATTGGTTAGAGCGCCACGCCGATACCGAAGTGATTGCAAGCACTGAGGTTATGATTTCGCGATAAAGGCTATACGGGGACTGTCGCTGGTTCAAGTCCAGTCAGAGCCCAGCCGAATGTGATTAATCGAGGTAAGCATATGTTTTTTTAACTGTGCTTATCGTCCTGACAAAGTAAAATGAGAGGCATGATGCAATTATCAGAACAAATCAGTCAGTTAGAGCGGAAGGCGGAGCGCTTTGATGATGCTGTTGACCGTATTATGAATTTAAAACTTTGGATTGAAAGTTTCGAAAATGGGGAAGCTACGCCACAGGCCGTTATTAATCAGGTTAAAAATCTTGTTGATTTTTACGAGTCAAGCTCACGCGCGTGGATTGCCAAGGTGGAAAATCAAGGCTATCAACAAGGTAAACTTGAGAAGTATTTTGATAGTAAATTCAATGGTGAAGAAATCCTTGAAGTGAAAGCGACGGAAGACGGTGAGGTGTTCGCTATCACTCAATCTGGCGAGCATTTTGTTGAGCGCATGAGTGATGATTGTGATTTCAAGCAAGGTTTAGATTGCATTCTTTGCGATATTCAGCATGTAGATGGCTTGGAGCTAATCAAATAGCTCCACATCTACGTCTTTCTTTCGGTGTTGAATCCTTTCCTGGTCGTGCCTTTTAGCCAGAATATTGGGATGCCGTCTTCGCTTTCTGCAATGTCAAACTCAATAAGAAATTTGCCAATTGACTCGCATGCTTGCCTGTCACTGCTATAATGGTGCCCACCTAGCTCTCTATTGATATGCTCGACAAGATGTGCGATGTGACACTGGTGGTAGCAGGATAAAGCCGATTTAGCCCTTTCCATTGTCCGACGGAACGGCGTCATATAATTCCCTGATACTCCCGTTACGCCCGCTTGTGCGACTTTCATGTCGTCCTCTAGCAGCGCAAGGATGTTCTTTGCTGTCTTCCTGCTGCCCGGCTGAATTTTAGCTTCGGTGCGAGTGATGACTCGCCATCTTTGACCATCGATATTCGCATATCCATTAGGGCAAAATTCACCGTTGGCGTAATCATGCGCGCCAAATGCAGTTCCTTCATGGCGTACTTCGAGATGGCCAATACGGTAATCGTTAAGCAATTTTTCCTTTAAAAAAGAGTAGGTGCCACTTGTCTCGCCGGTGACGGCAAAAAGCAAATGTGGGATCCCCGATGTGGATGCATCCTGATATTCAGAGTCTACCTTCTCCTGATAGGACAATGGCCATCGAATAAGTTGCTCTAGCACAGGATAGGTGAGCGATGTTTTACACTCAATAGCGGCGCATAAATCACCTTTCTTACCAACGAAGTCAGGTCTGCCATCAAATATAGAGATGACCACCTCTGGGAAAAGATCCCAATTTTTACTGCTGAAATAATGCTGAATGACCGTAGCGATCTCTACTTCAGTAAGCTTTTTTTTGTTTTTTGCTTTCATAAAAACACCACTTTTTATACTTTTTTAACTATATCATAAACGAGTAAATAAAAAACATTTAGATAAAAAGTTGAGTGTCGAGAATTTTTACAGATTGATGTTGTTTTTTATTTTCGTGTAAAGGTATTTGTAAATTTGGGGGTTGCTGTTGTTTTTTTCGTGATTTGTGTTAACTTAGGAGGCACTAATGCGGGAGTAGCTCAGTTGGTAGAGTGTCAGCTTCCCAAGCTGAATGTCGCGAGTTCGAGTCTCGTCTCCCGCTCCATATTAAAGATATCACCATAAAAGAAAAATCAACAAGGAAGAGTGCTTCATGCTTAAAATTCGCCACGGCATTCCACTTTTAAAAAACCAAGAAAAGTACGACAAGCTTGCTGCTGTGGTGTCTTCGTTAATCAATGCTGAAAATTTAACGTTAACTGACGATGTCGACATTGCCATTTGTGGAGTGAGAAATAAGGACGATGTGCATACTACACAGGAGGGAGTTGTCCGCATCTTTGTAACGTTCCCGCCGATACTTCCTGAAAAAAACAGTCCCGATCCATGGCATCGTATCATTGGAAAAATGAATGACAGCGAGCAAGATGTTGCAACGTGGACAAAAAGCATGCTTTCTGATTTTGTCAAACAGCGACATTGCGATCATGAGTGGCGCGGCGTGAAAGATTGCAATGGGGTGGTGTTGAAGGATGGGCGTGGTGATTGTGTGAAATGTGGCCTACGTGCTAAAGATGTCCTCCCTGTTGACAATGAGCAAAAAAGAATAAATCTTTACCGTGAAGAAAATGTGGTGGCTGCGTATCCATGGCCAGATGACACATCTCTCCAAGGCGGAAAACAAGGCGTTGTGATCACAAAATCAGCGGAGACGCCAAATTACGTTACGGCGTTTGTTGAGGCATTCCTCGTTGTCGATGGCTTGGGTATTATGGTTAGAGGTGAAGCGGAAGACGTGGCTGGTGCTGAGCGCGAAGCATGGCAGAAAGCTTCTGATATGCTGTCGTGCCAAGAGCATGAGTGGGATCGAAATGTCCGAGGCTCATACCGAAAAGACGGCTATGCCACTTGTGTGCACTGCGGCATGGAGGCAAGTGCGCTTGAGCCTGAAACGCTATGCGGTGTGTGCGGCACGCCAACCACGAGTATGGTAGGAGATGAATTCTTATGCCTTGCGCACAAGTTTGCTCTGACTACAGATGAGTATATAAGCAAGCTTACTCCCTCGACAGGGTTGTTTGGTGAGAGTGTCGCCGTGAATGATGTCAGAGAACGCCTGACCTTTCCTCTATACAAAGCGATGTTCTTACATTTGGGCCCTGAAGCCTACCGTGAGAAAACCGTATTGATGTCTCAAGTCATCGTGTCTTATATGGGACAACTGAATAAGCATGTCAATGGTGATGAGTTCCAAGACATTACGGTCTTAGACGGCGATGCCGCTTTTACAGCTGATTTGTTAAGAGTAAGTCTTATTCGTTCACTGCCCGAAATATTCGGGCCCGCATACAATGAAAGCTAAATTTTTAATCTTATGGATACCGCATTGCTGACCTGTTTTTGGGCAGGTGATGGTTGAGCGCTGTTATGAGGCGCCGGCTGTGAACTGCCAGCATTCAGCCTTTGACTTGCAATAGCAGTATTAATGTTATTATTGGTTTGGTTCATTGCGACATGCTCTGTATGATTAAAATCATCGTCTATTTTCGATGAGTAAGTGTAAGCGCTACGGCGGCCAATTTCCATGGTTCTCTCTGTAGCCTTATCTTTAGCATAATTGTGAGCTTTACTGTCATTTTCGTGGCTTATGTCGTGATTTCTATCGCGCTCACGCCGGTAAAGCGCAGCATCGATATTTTTGATGAGCGCCCGTGCTGCGAGTCCGTCTATTGTCGTATCAAAAGGCTCACCGGGGAGCATAGATAGCCATACCATTTGTTCGGCTTCAGAGGTGCGCTTGTTGACGTAAGCTGACGCTTTGCTAAAGGGTCTAAGTAAGCGGACTGATGATAGATTTATCGTGTTGGGGGTGTTATTGCCCTGCATGAGGATAGCTATATTGGCGGCGCGATGTAAGTTATCACCCGCCTTCACCAAGTGTTGTCCTACCTTCGCGTACGCGCCTTGCGGCATGTCAACATCGTATGCTTGAATGGCCTTACCGCAACTTTTCAACATCGAGGCTAAATGTTCTGCGTCGTCAACGCTTACCGCGCTTAACCCATATTCACCTCGCATAGCGTGCATCGTGTTAAGGATTTGAGAAAGACTGTCCTTGATAACCACATGTTGATCGTAAGTGTGATAGGCTTCTTTTAACGACATACTAGAGAGGCGCTCAAATTCACGGTTGATCAATCGTTCTTTTTCTGTATGCGACATCTCTGGCCTAATGTTAAATAGCACATCTTCCATGCCTGAAAGAGAATTATAAACGCTGCGTGAGAAAGCATGATAGTTTTCGATGTTGGGGATAAGTGCATTGCCCAGGGTGTCCGCATTAGCAAAAATACTATCAAAAGCGGGGTGTTTGTAAACGTCGTTATTAAGATGGGCGTCAATCCCTGGTGCTTGCCCTCTAAGTTGATGCATAAATACGAGGTTATGAAGGAAGTTTACTTCCGCTTGCTTGTATGCTGAACGGTCGTTGACGAAACCTAATTTGTTGAGGACCGGTACGCGACGCAGTAGTGATACCGCTTTTTCAATGAGCATGCCTTGGGTGCCCGTAAACGGGTTTTTCCAATCCTTGGGGGGTGACATTGTGTTATCTTCGTCAAATTGCTTGAGGTGCTCGCGGTAAATCTTGATTGGCGACTTTTCAACAATATCAGCGCGTCTTTTTCCTTGCTCGCCATTAAGGTAGTCGAGCATCATGGATGACCCTTTGGTTGCACCATAAAGCGTCAGAGTTAGCTCGGGGTTTCGAGAAACAAGGTACCAAGCCTCAAGTATTGGCTCTACGGTAAGGCCAATGACGCCTTCCTTGATTGCGTGGCTAATCGTACCTGTACCAACTGATTTGGCAATGTTGGCATACGTTTGAACTGCATCGTGAAATGACACGCCGGTGTTGATGTGGAGATAGGCTGCCGCTACCGCTATGCCGATTGAGAGCGGCATTTTTTTTACAATGGAACCCGTCAATCGGCTGTTTAGTGCTTTGCCAACAGCGTCAGAGGTTTTTGATAATTTTTGTTCAGCCTGTTGTCTCGGCGTTAGCGTTTTATCCGCATGATCGTCTTTGTATTCAGTGCTACTCATTGTCGTTTACCATTGTATTCATAGTGTTGCACAACAATTGTACATTGACTTAACGTCGAGTCATTCCTCGGGTGCTAATCTCATCATTACTTACAGACGCCTTTATCGTCTGGTGTTGAGTGATGGACTCCGCGTTAGAGGGGGCCGGATTCATAGATGATAGTGCATCGTCCAGTGAGGAAAATTCAAAGGAAGAAGCCAGATACTCTCCTACCTTCCCTATGCCATAACCATCACCCGTGGGTGATTGCACAATCGTATTACTGAAAAGTTCTCCACTACTTAAGCTGTTTAGTCCATAGGCGAGAAGTGGTAGCCCTTCAGCACTTCTCATGACAACGGGAGAGCTAATTATGGCAATTTCACCATTAACGACAGTGGTATTGCCTTCTAGGTTTTCAGGAGATTTGCCAAGCAGCATGCTTGCTCCTTCTCTGACTTTGTCAGGTGTGAGTGGATCTTTATTGTTCCGCATCTGGTACGTGAAGTTATGCTTGTTTACAAGCGCCTCATGCGTTGGGTAGGCTTCAAGAAATCGCTCTTTGTCTGCGGCTAAAGGGAAGAAGTACTTCTCATGGTTTGCCATGAAGTCATCGAAATTGACCCACTTCATTTTCATTTTTCGACCGCTACGAAGAGCACTTCTCTCTTGCTTATCAATGTTATCGTGAAGCCTCCCCATTTCTTCTTCAGATGCACCGTTTTTATATGCAGCGCGCATTTCAGACTCCGCGGTTTCAATTTTTTTGGCGGCAGCGGCTGCTTTTTTTGAGGTTGCCTCCTCGACCCTTATCTCTGTTGGCTTGGTGGCTTTTGATGCAATGCGATGCATGGGAATTTTGGTGCCGTTCATGTAAGCCGACATCCACTCGCCTTGTCGCGTTAACCCAACGCCAAGACCAAATGCCGTCAATGAGCGTGTGTAATTGCCAGGGTTCGCTAGGAAGTTGCGCCACCCTTGACCGCTACTGCCCCCAGGGATGGTAAGCTCATTATTTCGGTGTGCGGCTTGATATAACTCTGGAAAGTGGGCCATATGCAGTGCTCTTTCCGGAGAAATTGACTTTTCTGCCATTATTGGGGTGTTAGGGTAGACGGCCATTGTTTAGTAACTCAATCATAGAAAAGGATAGTATGATGGTATCACAATTGCGGTTTTTATCGATTGTTTATAGTCGATGGGCAGTTCACTTTGTGAAGTTAACCCAATTCTTAGCTGTGGGCCCGCGGTATCCTCGTTGAAAGTGCATGGCAGCAAATGGGAAACCAATATCAAATCCAATGTCGCGACCTGAGCCAAAGTGCAACTCCTCTTTAATGCCGGCAATGTCACGGACAAGCCTTAGTCGTGGTGCAGAGCTGTACACTTTGGATAAAGGGAGAAGATAAACCGTGTTTGTGGCAATGTTAAAGCTGTGTGACATGACTTGGGTCAGATTTTCAAAGGGCGGGTTAGATACGATCCAGTCTACCTGCGATGTAAATTTGAAAAAATCGCGGCCTTCGTTTATCTCACACCATTGCGTGCCTTCCGGAAGATGGTTAAAGAACGCTCCTTCCCCTTTAAAGGGCTCTAATATTCGGCCTTTTGGTGCAAAGTGTGCGATGATTTTCTTTGCGACCTCTTCATCAGAGAAGTGAACATTTGAGTAATTTTTGAGGCCGGTGGTCATGACCATAACGCGTTCCTTGCATGAGATGTAATGACAAGATGATATCACAAAAGGCAGTATACGTGATGATGTTTTTTATAATGCATGCTGCCAGTCAGTGGTGCCGCGAGAGGAGGGTAATCGCTTGTTGAAAAATCTCCGATCAAACCTGATCATGGTATTTTTCGGAGAAATTTATGCGTTGCGATTATGGTTTGGTGGGGATTGGTCAGGCGGCAGCACACTACGGCGTGAGCGTAGTAACCATGCGTCGATGGGAACGTGAGAAGCGACTTTTACCAACGTCGAGGACGCTCGGTGGTCACCGGCGATATCGTCTTGATGGCGACGATGATCGGTTTTCAGTAGGCTACGCCAGGGTATCCGGCAGCGATCAGAAAGCGGACTTATCCCGACAAAAAGATTTTCTTTCACCACACTGTGACGAAGTTATTGGCGATGTGGGTTCCGGGCTAAACTGCAATAAACCGGGCCTGAAGAAACTGTTACACCTCATTCTCAACCGCAAAATCAGGGTGTTACACCTTGCCTACAAAGACAGGCTACTGCGTTTTGGCCAACCGTTGATCTTTCAGTGCTGCAAATGGGCGGGCGTTGACGTCATTGTCCATAAAACCGACGATGAAACCACTTTTGAACAGACACTGTACCATGATGTGATGACATTGATGGCGGTTTTTTCTGCGAAATTATACGGTAGACGTTCACATCAAAAACGTTGTGGTGTATAGTGTGAACTATGCAGACGTCCACATACACCACGCTGATCAAGTCAACCGACATTAGCCCGGAAACAGAGAGTTCACTTTCTGCGTATGCGGCGTTGTTCGGGCGCGTGGAACGCAAGCTCTACGCAAGCCTTTGCGCCGACAAGATGTCTGCCAATGAGCGTAAAAGTCATTTCATCAGCACATATCAGATCAGCGCTAGGCAATATAATGCGGTGCTGCGCACGTTAACCGGCAAGCTGGATTCAAAACGCGAACTGGATAAGCTTTATCAGGTTGAGAAAAAAGAGCGTATCGAAGCGATCTCAAAAACCATTGAGCGACTTCGTGACCAAGCGAATATGCTGTCAAAAACAGGCGGCGTACCGTCTGAAATTCAAAAAGTCCGTTTCAAAGCGCACCAAAAATCCCGGTATCGGGCCCGGCTATCTACTCAAATTGAGAAAATTGCGGATAACATCGGCAAGATCCCCGCCATGTGTTTTGGATCGAAAAAGTTGTTTAACAAGCAATTTTTTCTCAAAGAAAACAACCTAAAAAGCCATGCTGAATGGCTTCGTGAGTGGCAGTCCGCAAGAAATTCTCAATTCATGGTGCTGGGTTCAAAAGACGAAACCTGCGGCAATCAGGGCGCGCAGCTGTACGTTGATAACGACGGTGAGTTCAGGTTGTCTTTGCGCCTGCCGGATGCTCTGGGTGGCGGTAAAGTTGAGCTGTCAGGTTTCGATTTCAACTACGGTAAATCAGCTGTGCTTGCCGCCTGCGCCGAAAATGAACGTCGTCGGGCAGCTAATGTGAAAGCGCTGACCCGTTCGTCACCTTGGGTGAAAGATCGGAAAACCGGTGAGTTACGCCCGCAGACCAAAAATGAAGTGCTTTCGTCGTATGGACAACCCTTAACGATGCGCTTCATGCGCCATAAATTCGGCTGGACACTGGCGGTGACCGTCGAAGAGCCGGCCCCTAAAGTGATAGCAGGCTGCTACGAAAAGGGTTGCTTGGGCGTCGATGTTAATGCTGACCACCTGGCCGTGTGCGTAGTTACCCTGGATGGTAACAAAAAACATGTCGAAGATATTCCCTGCCCGGCATCTGCCAAAGGGCTGACAACCGGGCAACGCATGGCGATGATAGGCGATGCCGTGAAACGTGTCGTGGAGATTGCTAGGCAACACGATGCTGGTGTCGGTATCGAAAAATTAGACTTCAGCAGGAAGAAAAAGGCGTTAAAGGAAACCACAAATAAGCACCACAGAACGATGCTGTCCGCGTTTGCGTACAATATGGTGCTGTCGCTGATTGAACGCCGGTGTTACCGTGAGGGCTTGCCCTGCAAAGCCGTCAACCCGGCCATGACATCGATTATCGGGATGTTTAAATACCATTCCAACCAAAATACGACCCATCAGGCCGCCGCACAAGTTATTGCGCGCCGGACGCTGGGACTAAAACATGATCGCATTCGCTTTTCCGTGCCACATAATGTTGGTACACAGCTTTGCAGTGCCCGCTCAAAGACCGTGAGTATTAACGGCGGCCCGCTTCAACGTTGGGGAAAAGTGAAAGCAATCGTGAAGAAACACACTGCTTTGTTCAAACAGCCCGAGAAAACCGGTCCACCGGTGCCGCTCATGGTGAACGAACATAAATTACAGTGTGTTTCACTGGCGTAGCTGCTCACGTCAGGCGCGAAAGCGTTGGTTCAAAACTGATGATCAGGTTTGAACGCATTAATTTGAGCGGCGTTTTTTATAATGATGTCAACAAGTGCATTATCTCATTTTGTTGCGTAGAGCAGGCTCTTCGACATGCGCTTCTAACGACATCGTATTTTCTGGTGATACAGAATGCGATAAGAAGTCGGGCGAAAGCTCGCCGTTATTAGAATAGACCGGCTTGTATGACTCACCATCAACCGAGAATTCAAGTGGCCACAGATTGTTTTCATTTGTTAGCACAGGGGAGCGAAGGTGCAACACGTCTCCAGCACAGGTGATGAGTTCGTCATGCTCTAGGTAATAAAACCCGCCCTCTTCTTCAAATGTTAATCCCTTTTCACTGTATTGTGCCTCATCAAAGTGAAGGTTGCTGGTGGATGCCATATTATCAATAACAAGTAGCGCCACTTTGCCCACACCTTTCATTGCCACACTGTAACCCATCACTTTTTTTGCATCGATGTCGGCATGAATTTTTGATGATTCAGCATCTCTTGTTAAATCAAGGATCTCATGGTGAGGAAAACCAGAGTTTTGAAAAACTTCCGTGAATCCGTAGTCATCATCAACAACATAAACGGGGAAAGCATCACGAGAATTCATCGGCCTAGTTAAGGTTAGCTCTCCCCCTGAGGACAAATCATAAAGTGTGCCTGAGGGGCATATGAGATCACCATCTTCAGGGTTTAGAGAAAGAAAACCCGGCGATAAGAGCTGTGACTCGTTGGCATAAAACTCAAGGCCAGGTATAACATCATCTTTCATGTATGTTAATAGGTAAGACAAATTCTTATAAAAATTGGCGTCGTTAAAAATGTCGCGAGGGGCTATTTTTTGCATCACAAAATCGGTTTTTGTTGAGTGTGAAATGATTATATCACATAATTGGAAAGCGAAAAAAGTGATGATGCCAAGCGATATACTCATGTCCTTGAGTACGCCACATTATGTTGGTGAATTGGATTTTTAGTGGTTATATAAAAAGCTCAGTCAACAAGGTGTCTGAGCTTTTTTTGATTCATTCGGTATTATTGTTACGAAAAGCTACCTAAGTCTCCACCTGAAGCAATAGCGGCCGCTGCTGCAATACCCACATCACCGTCGCCACTGCCGCCTAATATCGGTGAATCATCACTGCTATAAGGCTCAGCATCATGAGAGAAACGTCGCTGCTCATCATCATAAACCGTTACTTCAGGTTCAAGCGCACGAAGATCATCACTGAGTTCTTCGTAAACGGCATAGCTGTCATAGGAATGTGGAGAATAGTCGAATGTTTCTGAGTATAGCAGATACAGCCAGAACCAATCTTCGAAATCATCGTCATCACGGTCAAATCGACGATTGTTGATAGTGATGCTTTTCTTTGATGAAACATAAATGTCACCAGACAGCATTTCAATCGAGCTTTGAAGCGAGGCGATGGCATGGCGTAGTGCGAAATAAAGCGCAATGGTATCCATCCACCATTCGTGCCACTGAGTATGAACATCAAAAGGGGACTCTATTCTATCTATATCCGTAGGTGAGTCTTCTGCTTTTTTTAGCGGGTTACTGCCAAGTTCAGTGATAAACGTAAAGATGAGGCTTGAAATAGGCTTGAAGCCTTCAGGCGACGCGTTTAGCAGCGCCTCTGTGACCTCGTGGCGATAAGCATCCACGGTGCTACCTTCTATTTTCTCAGGAGAAAAAAGGCGACCAAGAAGCCCTTGGCTGGATGACTCAACAATGGCTTTTTCAACGCTTTCTGGTAGCCATTGTCCATATTGCTGATTCATGCTTTCAAGCCAGGGGGCGACGTCTTTCTTAACTTCGTGCTCTTCGATTTGTTTGATAAGATAATCAACAAGCAATGCTTTTACGCTAAGTTGTTTTGTTCTGAGCGCAACTAACGCTGACGCCATTCTGTTTTTAAGATGTTGAGACATTATGCAATTTCCTTGTGGCATTGGCATGGTGAGGCATTTGTGTTTACGTCATCACCATCCTCTTTACGGTTTGAGAAAAAGTTATAAAAGTAAGCTTCGAGTTCGGGCTTGTTCATTGATGGTGCCCATTCAAGAGGCTGCCCATCCTTAACAACAATATCTTCCCATGGGTTATACCCCAGGTCGGTAATGTCATGCATGCGATTAAAATAATTACGGTGTTTCAAATCACCATGCCAAAGGTGGCGAATTTGGCCGGGTACAACACTGATTTTACCTTGAGTGTATTGGAAAAAGCGCGCCCCCCACTCCTTCAAGTGGCCAATCTGAACAGGGTCGCTTTTTAGAGCATTTTGTATGCAGAAATTGTAGTCGTCAAATATGGCGTGTGCCATGAAGTGATCAGCACTGCCGGATATGGCATGCTCATACAGCCCAATATTGTCAAATATTTCTCTGCGCATTGCCCATGCATAACCCGTATGGCCATGAATGTCGTAGCGAGCAAGATCCATCGAACGAGGAAAGTACTGCATAACAGAAGCAAAGGATTCTACAACGTCGGGTTTTTTACCAATGTTGCCAAACTTATCTAGACGTATGCATGTTTCAAAAAGCTGAGCGATTGGCGCACGATCCAATGCACTTAAGGTGTCATTTACCCAATTGGGGTTTGAAAAGACAATGTCACAGTCAAGCCAAGCGACTGCATCAACATCATCAGGAAGGTGGGACGCCGCGATGTTTAATAATCTCTCTTTTTGCCATAATGTCGACTGTGCGGTTAAATGCAACACGTCCTCTGAAGCAGGGAGTTCGGGGTTTTCATCGCCAAACACACACTCCACGGTCAGGCAGTACACGCCAGAATCTACCATATGCGATTTGAAGACATCGTAGTTTTCTCGACGTGTCTTGTATCGGCATGGATTGTAATATGTCGTTACAACAGCTAATTTATTCATTAATTCGTGCCTTAATTGTACATGTCTATTGCTAATTGTCACTGCCAAAGTCAGTGCTTTTTGTTTTGTTTAGTGCGCTGCGAAGCCCTGTGGATAACATAAAGTGCGTGCGCCTTAATGTGCTTTTGGCCACATTGCTGTCTAAAAGGTATGGGTGGGCAGCCAGTAGTGGAAGTCCTTGACGCGACTGCTGAAGAATGCGTGACAAATACACGTTAAGTGTGATCAGGTCGGACTGCATGAGTCGGGTATTCGCAAATACCTCATTTTCATATTTAACAACGTCAGCAAGCATTTCATACCTACTCACGTCTATTGTAGGTTGTTCAGTGTGAAGCTCTGACAGGCGCTGTAGCGCACGTCGATTAGCTTGCTTGATGCTATCTATCATGAAAAAGAATTTGGCTCTGTATCTGCTCCCTTCATCATGCGAAGTCGTTAAACGCAATGCTGAATAGGTCTCCATGAGACTTTGATGGCGTTGGAGATTTTTTTCCAACGGGGCGGTAAAGTCGAAGGTTTCTAAGCCAAATTCTTGAGGTGTCATTTAAGATCTCTACTGAAAACTTGTTAGGTATCATAACAGATGCAGTAGAAATATCAACAAAAAAAGCCGAACAGTGTCGGCTTCTTTCTTAATGTGATGGTTTGGTTACCTGTCGCGCTATTGCTTTCGTCGGAAACCAAAAGCACATGCCGTCAGCAATGCTGCTGCACCACCTGACAGCGGCACGCTGTTAGATAGCGCTTCTCGCTTTTGTTCATCAACGATAACATTGATATCATCGTACTCAACGCCGCTATAAGTAACGCCACCTTGAGAGAAGTTGAAGAATGCAAAGCCACCAGGAGAAAATGCATCGACACCGGCACCATTCTTAGTAACACCAAACTCAAGGGCGTCATCAAGAAATACACCAATGGCGTGATCTTCATAGGTTAAATCGAATGAATACGTTTGGTTAGTCTGCCAGCCCACATCCGCGAGATTTTTCGCTTCAGCAACATGGCGGAAAGAGCTGTGGTTGTTTAAGTCCCACATGCTTGCACTATTCATGGAGCCAGTGACGTGCCATAAGTCCATGCCGATATCGAGGCCAGATTGCGTTAACTTCTTCCATGTAAGCAAAAAGTAGTCTGCATCTGCGTTGGTTACATCGCCAGCATTGTAACCAATCGCAAAACCAATGAAGTCATCGTCTGAACCAGTGACAGTAATGTCTCCTGCAACGGCTTTGCCAAGTGCGTCACCTGATGGGTCATAAAGGAATGATCCTGTGGCCGTGTTTTCCGATTGGAACCAGCTGTTCGTATCAGGATTATACGTCCAATTGCCAGACGTTCCGTCCTGTTGCCATTGACTTAAATCTTCGACAACCTCAGCTTGTGCGCTAACAGCGCCTAATAGCAAAGATGCCGTAATGAGTTTCTTTAACATAACATTTATCCTTAATTGCAACCGTGCCTACGGCTGTGAAAAGTGTGGCGTTACTCGGCTTGTCATCCGTCTTGCGCCAGCCACAAAAAAACCTAAAAGGACAATGCCTCCTCCTAGGGTGCTACTTACATCTACTTTTGCAGATGCCAAATCGAATGCATTGACTTCGCTAGGTGTTAGTGAAGAGTCAAAGTAATAGACTTCATCTATAGCGCCAATAGTATAGCCAATATCCTTTGAATAGCCTATTGTCATTTTCGTTTCCCAGTCAAAATCTGAATGGTCAATATCCATCTTTTGAGAAACCAACACATCGTCGATGTACATAGACATGCCGATATTGTCCTCAACCGTGAGTGTCCATTGGTGCCATTGCCCGCTGTTTACTGAACTTATATCGAAATGCCAATCTTGAATGGCTTGTCCTGCGTATTCCGGCGTTTGATATTCACGTATCGAATCGCGAGTCCAGACGCGAACGTAACCTTGTCCGTCTTTAATACCTATATGTCTGTCGTTCGAGTAACCTGAGTCGTTCTGCAAGCTAAATAAACCTTGATCTAGAGAGGTGTCAAGATTCGCCCAAAAAGAAATGGTGAAATTCCTCGTCGGTAGCGTTGTGGTGCTGATGTCAACATAATCGTCACCGTTAAATAGTAGTCCGTTGCCATCATAACCATTCACGCTTGATGCGCCATTTATGCGGCCCGGATGAACGCCTAGGGTGTCAGGTGTTACACCACTATTGCTCACGGCATCAAATCCCCAATGTCCCACAAGGCCTGCCTGAGAGGTGTAGGGTGCGCTTAACAAGAGTAGTGCTGCGATATGTCTGATTAACATGAATTCAAATCCGTCTTAAACTTATAATTTAGTCTAGCAATTAGCGTTCCATCATTAATTAAAAAAGGGTGTAAAAGTCGCCTAATGAAAACACTATTTTGTTGCAGAAAAGCAATAATAGAGGTATAATTTAAAATATAAAAAAGAGGGCGTCAGATATGAATATCGTAAACAGAAGATTCGTTTCAAATAAAGAAAAACTGAAAACAATGCCATTGGCTACGTTAAGAAAGTATTTTGCGTTAAGCAATAATAGTAATGTGTTGTTATGTTTACTTGCTCACCCAGAGCTTCCTGTTTCTGAGCTAGAGGACGCAATGCGTAGATTTAGCGGTGAGGAAGAAATGGCCGCTATCGCGTCCAATTCAAACTGCACTGATGAAATGTTACGCGAACTGTTTAAAAGCAAGAAAGAAGCGGTCTGTTGTAAAATTGCCTCTAATCCGTCAGCGTCGCCTGAATTATTAAAACGCATTACTGCGTTAAAATTGCCGTCTACCCACCTGCCTTTGGCAAAAAACCAGAATACACCATTGTCGGCGCTTAGGCTAATTGCTGTTGTGAGTAAAGATCCTTTGGTTTATGAAACGCTATCTTGCCATGCGCATATCATATCAAGCGGACCTCACGAACTCATTAATATGAAGCATCATCAAGCACTAAAAAATGTGGCTGAGAGATGCTGTTTAACCACGCAAGAAATGGCTAAGTTATGGCAGTGTGGTGGCACAATACGTCTTGCGTTGCTCACGAATGTGAACTTGACGGAGACTCTGCTGAGGAAGTTTCTTTCTATTGCATCTGATATAAAAGACATCGCGGCTATTGCAAAGCACCCTGCACTGCCTCAAGAGGTGATTGTCGCGTTAAGTAAGCATGATGACTTTGCCGTGGTTGCAGGGGTTGCTGCCAACCCATCTGCGCCGGAGTCGCTGCTGGACAAGCTTTCATGTAATAATAGGGGTGGGATTGCACTTGCAGTAGCCTCTAATGCAGCTGTATCAGCTGCTATTCTGCATCGCTTGTCATTGCACCAAGATGTTTCTGTGAGGGTTAGTGTTGCTACCCATGAAAACACCGAAGAAAAGACGCTTGATTTACTTTCAAACGATAGGGCTGATGTTGTTAGGGTTGCCGTTGCAAAGAATAAAAACACCCCTCTTAAAACCTTGAAAAAGCTGTCTGGTGATACGTGTATCAAAGTTTCTAGCGCCGTTGCACAAAATGGTGCGATGGGAGTTGTCATGGAATTGTCGTCTTTTTATACAGTTTTAAAGTCATCAGGCTATGGCGCTTTTTCTTTTTACAAAGAAATGTCACCTAAACGCGCAACCAAATTGTTCATCAACTCTAAGCACCCAAGTGAAGTGGCATTTATATTTCAGTCTAAAGATGCGCGTTCAGTTGGGGCGCTGAGTGCACTTCAAGCTGCATTCACTAACCACAAGGGCAAGCTTAACCGTGATGATTATTTACGCTTCGTAGACAGCGTTAATCAACATGTTCCATCAGGTCAACGAGCAGGCCTTGATGTTGACTTTCGTACACTTGCCACAGTAAGAAAATTTTTCTCTGATGATTTGATTATTGATATTGCTTGTCAGTTTGAACCAGATGAAGCCAAAGACACGTTGCGCATGCTGTCGGATCAAGTGTCTTATGAAAATAAAAACGTCAACAGGGATAATCAGGCGAGGGTTTTAGCGTGGCTTGCAGATGATAATACAACAACATCACTTCACAATTATCTTGTTATTAGCGACAGTAAGGCGTGGGTTAACAGAATGGGTGATTTTAAGCAAAAACAATATGTGTCTTCTATTGACGCGGTAAATGCTGAACTTCCTAAGCATTGGGCAATTAATTTTCCAACAAATGCGCGTGAGTTAATGGCTATTGGTGATGCGCAAAACCACTGCGTGGGCTCACAGCATTACGCGGTTCTTTGTGAATCAGGTGCGCGCATCATTTTTCAGCTGTTTAAAAATAACGATGTGCGTCATGGTTACACCTTTGAGTTCACCTCTGGTGGTTCATTGATTCAAGCGAAAGGGTTCGCCAATTCCTCTGTGCCTAGTGATATGGTTCGCGCCGCAAGAAAGGCGTTTTATACGCTGCGCAAAAATAAGTTAAGTAGCGAAGTGGAGCGTGTTGCTGCGTAGGTTTTAGTTGTTGCTATCAGCTGTAAGTTTTGGTAATATTAACATTCTAATGGAGGGTTAACATGTCAACACAAAACACCAATACAGTTATGCATAACGCAAGTGATAAAGAGGATTTTCCTTTGATGCCCGTGCATAAAATTCATAGTCGTATTCGCTCGGCATTTATGCATTTGTCAAGAAGCGGTATCGCGAATGAACTAATGAGCCTAAGGGTAAACCCTCAGTTATGTACCATATCTAATGGCGTTGATATGCCGATGACACCATTGGAATCATGGTCTTGTCAGGAATTAGAAGAGAGTGCCGCGTCGTCGACTTCATTGCGTGAGGCAGGTGTTAGTCACATAGAGTGGGTTGATTTGATGATGCTGCCAGGTGCGCAAATGTCAAGTCTTTGCGCACTTGGTTTTGCGATATTTAAGCACTTTGGCATGGCTGAGGACTCTCGTGTACTAGTTGTGTCGAGTTTGAAAGATGCGCCTCTTACTCACTCAAATATGGAGCTTAATGCAGTACTTGGGTATTTAGAGTCATTTGCTGTCAAACTGTCGCGTGAAAACATGAAGTTGCATTTTGACGGAACGATAGAGGGCTACTCGCCTGATGCGAGAGTGTATTACCTTAATGGCAAAGGTTACCTTGCATTGAGTGAAGATCGTGGGGGTAATTACATTTATGCTTTTGATTGCCCCGAAACGCCTCTGCTTTCAGGGTGAGGAGCCGTGAGCAATAAACATCAACTTTACTTGAGGATATTGAGTGTATTTTAAGTATATATTTCAAAAGTTTCTACGTAACATCGCGAGAGTGAAATTGCGCGTTGTGCTTACGGCTGCCCTTGCGCACGGCATCATGTCTTACTGGATGATGAAGGCGGCGAATGAGGCAGATTTAGTGGCGTCACCCATCGAATTTTTTTATTTCTGGGTCGTTACAAGCTCAACGGTGGGGTATGGTGACGCTTCTCCCACTACGGAGGCGGGGATGTTGATCTCTGCACTTTTCATGATCCCTTTTTCACTAGGGTTGTTCGGCGTACTACTAACCAAGGCAAGCGCCACCTTGATCGAGATACTAAGAAGAGAGATGACGGGAATGAAAGATTTTTCAAATGCACAAGACCATATTTTGATGTTGGGTTATCAGGCGCAAAGAACGAAAGAGATGATAGAACTCATATTGGCAGATAAGCACCGAGCCAATCGCATGATTTTGGTAGTGACCGACCAAGATATAGAGCATCCTTTTCTTGATATAGACGGCGTTGAGTTTTGTCGTGTTGAGAGTATGACGCACGATGAAACCTTTTCTCGCATAGCTTTAACAAACGCCGTTAAGATTGTTGTCGATTTAGGTGACGACTCAGAGTCTTATGTTCTGTCAACACTCTGTGCAGCAAGAAATAAAGCGTGTGATGTTGTTACTTATATCATTGATACAAATATATCAACGTCACTGCAAGCGCAGTATGAAAATATTGAGGTTATACAAGATAGCAGCGAAGAGATGATTGTAAGGGCGTTGCAGGACCCAGGGTCGAGCCAAACCATCAACCAATTAATGCGAGCCGACACTGGCCAGACGATTTATGTCACCGCGTTTACGCCACAAAAGGGCATTAACGTTAATGATGTCATTGAAGGCCTAAGTAAAAAACATAATGCATTGTTGATGGGGATCGCCAACAATCGCCGTGGTAGTGCACTCGAATTAAATGTTAGGGATCGTATGCTCGAAGCTGACAAGCCAGTGTTTTTGCACTACATGCACACACGACGTTTAAGCACGCAAGATATTGAGATAGCATGCTAAGTGTTGATGTTTGATATGGATGCGGAAATAAACATACATGACGTTGTATTGGCAGTATTGGCGCTTTTTATAAGCGCTATTGCTGTCTTGCTACGAGAACGTGCTTCTAAAAAGAAAAAAGTCATGCAGCGTGCCATTGAGTTCTCAAAGGGAATAAGTGCGAATGAAATGAAAGCACTTGGTGCGTACGAGCACTATTTTAGCTGTGGTCACCCAGACCCCGTAAGAACTCAGCTGTTAAAACGTGGTTTTATTTTACCTGTGAGTGAAAACAAGTTTGCCATAACTTGGCGTGGCAAAATGGCAGGAGAATATCTTTCTCTATTTGAAGACAGCATGTCCGTTGTTGCCGCCAATTCTCTATCTGATGAAGTGATTTAAGAGAAATTGCGTTTTCTTTTTGTGGGACTAATCTTATCCCACAGTTTGAGTCATTAATTCGAACAAAGAGACCGCCGCCACGTAGCTCGCGGCACCAAAAACAGATGCGGTCATGGCAAACATAAGCGTGGAGCATCGGTGGTGGCGCTTGTTTATGGCGTAGTTGTACTGATATCTATCACTATCAGGAAGATTTGAAACTTCTCTTTTACATTGTTTCATATAGCGAGAGAGTTTGATGCAGTAGGTCGTGGTTAAAACCATTATGATACCTGTGAGTGCAGACAGAAAAGGTGCCGCCAGTGTTAACCCAACAGATATTCCACCTACTGCGGAGAGTTGCATTGCACGCTGTCTTATGTAGTCGTTTTGACTGATATAATAAGAGACTTGCATAATGTACTCCTCTTGCCAGCCATGGCCAGATAAAATCATTTGTAATAATGAAACTATCACATATAAGATTTTATGAGGATCATTAATGTTACTTTTTTAATAATAAATTGTTATCAGCAGTGCGGTTGTTATTGAATTTTAAAACAGCGATTTCTGATGCACGCCAAAGCGCTCCCTTATGGGCTTAAATGTCATGCGATAAGAGTCATTAATACCATGCTTGTCAATCATCTCCAGATGTAGAGCGGTCCCATAGCCTTTGTGCACTTCGTATTTCATTTCTGGGTAAGTCTGGGCTAAATCCATCATGATATTGTCACGCGTCACTTTTGCTATAATAGAGGCCGCTGATATTGCAGGCACTTTTGCATCACCTTTCACCACACTGAAAAACCTTGCTCCGTCAGGAATTTCTGGCACGCGATTTCCATCTATAAGCATGAGGTTAGGTTCGCCCTTTCGGCCCACGTAACTTTGCAGCATAGCGCTCATGGTGGCGTTTAATATATTGAGTCTGTCAATGGCTGCCGGAGACACCACTGCAATAGAAACGTCACTCGCCATAGTGGTGATTTTCTCAAAAAGTTCATCTCGTGCTGATTCTGACAATTGTTTAGAGTCATTGAGCTCAGGGATGCTTGCATTGCCAAGGTTGACCGCTGCTGCAACAACAGGGCCATTGAGGGCACCTCTGCCGGCCTCGTCGCAACCATAGTGAGATTGCATAACCAGATTTTCAAGCTGTTTATCAGAATAAACTTGATGTAATTTTTGATTCATAGTGGTAGTATTGTCTAACTATTTGTGTGATATTATACATGTATTATAAAGAGAAAGGAAAGGGCATGAGTGAAGATATCTTGTCAGATCTCGATGAGAACGACGATGTTCTTATAGAAGACAGTAATGATATAAATAGCCCAACGGCATCAGTGATCAGCACGCTAGTGGAAAACGCGAAACGTCATCCATTATTGACGGCTGAACAAGAGGTTGAGCTGTCTAAACAAAAGCAGTCCTCGAATCCTTTGGTAGTAAGGGCAGCGATAGATAAGTTTATCGTGTCTAACATTCTTCTTGTCGTTAAGATAGCAAAAAAGTTTTCTTTTAACGAAGAAGAAGAAAAAGAATTTATCCAAGAGGGGTTTCTGGGGTTGTATCGGGCCGCAGAGAAGTATGAGGGAGATAGGGGGTTTAGGTTCTCAACTTATGCAACATGGTGGATCAGGCAGAGCATACAGCGCCGCTCTTATAATTTTAGACGCGTAATAAATATCCCTAATCACTTTGAAAAAAGATTGGTTGCGTTGAGAAAGCTTAAGCGTGAGCTTAGGCGTGACCCAGACGTCGATGAGATTATGGCACATATCGATATCAGCAAAGAGCAAGTTGAAGAGCTGCTTGCTTTTAGTGATGTAAAACTCTCATTGTCTCAAGACAATGAGCAAGAAGATATGGGCCCGCTTGTAGATCGTGTTGTGTCCGATAGCGAAGGCGCAGAAGCAACATCGCTTAGGGAAGATGCGAACCAGTACCTCGACGTTATGTTGGCTAATGCACTGACGGCGCGAGAACGAAAAGTTATTGAAATGCGATTTGGCAAGACCTGTGACAAAATGACGCTTGAGGATGTAGGTGAAAGCATGTCTATCACGAGAGAGCGTGTAAGGCAAATTGAGTCTAAAGCGCTACGTAAGCTTGCGATGTACGCAAGAAACGCGGGCATAAGCAAGACCGACCTATTACTTGTAAATCTCAATGCGGAACGCAATGATAATTTACAGTTAGGAGGATAACATTGAATAAATATATGAGGAAAAGAATAGCGGCAAGAGCAAGTGGTAATGTGATGCTTGCGCTTGCTTTTGCCTCCATTGCTGCCCTAGTGGCCGCTGACATTATCTTGTTTTAGTGTCAGCGTTAGCGCTTCAGCACTGAGCCAGGGTGTTTGATTTCTGCGTCTTGGTTCTTAGGAGGAAGCGGTTTAACAAGTGACAGTTCAGCTAACACCATCATTGGATCGTTGCTCGTCATGTTCGCTTCTGCAACCATCGTCTTAAGCGCCTTGCTGCTTGATCGTGGTGGGAGTGACTGCCTGAGTAATCTTTTAGCATGTTGTTCAATTTGATAAGCCAGTGATTGCTTCGATGGCGCCTTGTCATTTTCAGCATGATTAAGTAGTGCTTTATTTGTTGCTTTTGGTAAACCGTTGTCGCTATTTGCGAGAGAAACGAGCACTTCTTTAAATGTCAGTGGTGATGTTTTATATCCAAGCTTATGCATCCACCCAGACACATCCTTCATTCGACTTAACCTGTCATCGGAAAGCACAGGGCAGCGTTCCGATTCAATTCGCAATCGTTGAATGGCCTGGTGTCCAATATACTGGCTTTTTGCACGAGATATCGCGCTATGGTAGCGGCTTGTCTCGCTGTCTGAAAAACCAAGAGCACCCAGTTGTTTTTGCGTCTGTTGATCAGCAAAGTCTAATATATCACCAGGAATTGCACTATTAAAAGGTACGTTTAGAGAATCATCCTTGGCACTTTTAAGCACACTTTCCATAAACTCTCTTACACCATTTTCAGAGGCGACCACGCGCGCCTCCGGTACCGATGCTAAAATATGGTCAATGTGTGAAGCAACCTCATTAACACGATGGGTGAGCATATTGTCGACCTCAGGTTTCTCCTGTGTCGTGGAGTCAAGAGATGTAGATAGTGAAGGAATGCTGCTTAACAATTTGATGCCCTTAGACAACTCGCTTAATGCATTTTGTGACAATGCGCTTTTTGATGTTGTGACAAGAATTTTTCTCATATCACTAAATGCGTTATGTTCTATTTTATTTAGCGATGGTGGCAGTAGTGTGAGCGATTTTAACGCTTGTCTAATGTGATTGTTAGTAATGTGTTGCGACAAGGTGTTACTTTCACCACTCAGTGAAGGTGTAGACATCGCTTGCGACAAAAACGCTCTATCTCTCTGGATGCTTGAAGTAGAAAGCATGACCGGCATGTTGTCTTGATATAAAAACCCAAACGCATTTGGCGCAGCCTTCTGCGCTTCATAAAGCGTTTCATAGATTGATGCTGCTGATGACACATCAACACCGTGCCCAGAAAATAAGGCGTCAAATCGTTCTTTAGGGTGTTGTTTAAACGTTGGGGGGCACTGCTCAAGTAATGCGGGAAGCCACTCTAATGCTTTGTAGTGGGATTTCTGTTCTGGGAAAGAGTTTTCGTATTGCTCGCAGTAGTAGGTTGCCACATCGCCAAAGGTTATCGCGCTAATTTCTTTAAGGCTTTTTGGCGCCTGCTTGCTTTTTAATAGCTGGTGCTCATCAACACCTCTCCCAGACATTACATGATCAAAAAAGCGCGCATCAGCTTTCTTTAGGTCATTAAGGAAATATTGACCGGCTTTACCACCAACACCGCCCATCAGCACCGTGTCCCAAGAAAGATTAGATGCTGATAGGAGCGATACCGCATTTTGTCGAGGTGATAAAGAGAAGTCATAACGACCATTGTCCATCATTGTGTTAAACGCTTTTTGCATAGCAGCATCAAATGCCACACCCTGCTCACTCTTTGACAGTTTTAGCGCATCAGTGTAAGGGGTTTTGGCCCAATAGTCATTGATGCGTGGCGCAGTCTGAATCAGCGTGTTTCGTGCGATGCTGTAAGTCAATAAACGTTTATCACTGCCAGGTGTACCGTGAAAAGAAGTCGGCGCTCTTTTTTTCCAAATTTGCTTTGCTATGTCGTTCACATCGCCAAGCTCCGTGACGCTTTGCCTAACAATATCTTGAAGTGTGATAACTTGATCTTTGTTTACGGCTATAAATTTCCCGCATGTCGAGAGAACGCGTGAGTTATCTTCGCCTTTAACGACAGACAATATTGCATCAGCACTAAAACGGGCAGGAGATTCTTTGTTTACCCCGGGATAGAAGGTAACCTCGTCGCGCCCGCTAACCGAAAGTCCCTGCTGCTTCTGATAGGTTTGCATGTTAATTTGAGGGGAGCGTTTCAAGTGAGTTGCAAGTGATGGTAAGAATGTGTCCCAAGTATCAAGGTCTGTCGGTGCACCAGGCATCATCACAATATAATTATCGCTGCCAGAAAACACTTTGCTCAACAGCCTGTCCGCATCCATAGGCATCTCTGATAGACAGTCAAAATCCATCTGACTCATCCCTAAGCTTTCTAGTGCAATTTGGCTTGGGTTGACGCCACTTGTAATTATTTGTTGTGCGCGTCGAGTGTACCAGCCATCTTTATTAGGTGTGTAGATGTTAATGGCAACGTATACCGGTTTATCTTGATAGATAGGATCTTTTATAATGTCTAAAGACGCAAACCCTTTTGCTTTATGCTCTGACAACAATTGCTCCGCATCAGGTGGCAAGAACTCGTTAAAAGAAGATATCGGGCCACTGTCACGTTTCACCTTAGACTCATCGAATGTTTGTGTTATATAGCGCCGATAATTTTTTGGTTGATGTATAAAACGATCAACAAGTGCTTTCTGCTGCCGCGTTTGAGATGGTAGGTCAAGGGATGCTTTAACCAAAGGCTGTGCTCCGCTGGCTTCATAACCACCCGATGGGGATGGGCGCACACTGAATTCCCTGTGACCGCGCTTTAATAACGACAAATTGGCTGGATTAAAGGCAATTGCTTCCTCTTCGCTGCTACCGAAATAAATAGATAATGACGTAACATCAGGTGCGTCAACAATCCCCCGCAGACGACGGGTTTCTCGTGGCCCGCCATTGATAGAAGCCACCACCAGCGTTTTGTCGTTTAATGCTAAGCAAGGGTAAACCGTTGCCGTTATCGGCGCCTCCATGTTGCGCTGTACACCATGTAGCGCGGCGATAGTTCTCATATCATGATATTTAACCCGAAGGTGTTGAGGTTGGTTTTCTTTGTAACTTCGGTCTGTGTGCTTGGCGACGGTCGCCAAGAACGCTTCGAAGTAGTCGGGGTCGTTAAGAATGCGATCGACGCCCAACAAGTCAAGGTTGCTCCCATTTTTTGGATCTCGGTATGTCAGCGAAAGCGCATCTACACTAAGGTGTGGTTCTACAGGTGTACCTTGTTTATTGTCAAACCCCACCCACTGTCCTTTTTGGTACTCAATGGTAAGTTTTCCCTGAGAAAAAGCATTGGATGTCACCATCACCGGAGCGTCTTCAGATACCTGTCCAGAGCGAGCGAGTGCCTCAGGGCCGTATTTTTCATAGGCATCATCACTGGCAGTAACAATAGTGCTCTGCCCTACTCTGAAAGCAGATACACCTGGATCATTCATGATCTGCTGCTGTTCCGCTTTATCAATAGTCAGTATGGCTTCTGCAAGCTGATTGTAATGGTTGAGTAACATATGGGCATTTTTACTTTTCTTCATGGCCAGTTGTTGGCTGAAGTCTAGCGCATCAATGATTGATGAAATATTCATCCTATCTGGTGATGGAGACATTGCGAGTTGCCGTTTAAGTTCATCAGTTGGCATGGAAACATCTAATCTTGAGAGTAAACCAACGAGAGGAATATGTTCTTTTCGGCAATGAGAGAGCAATGCAGTGAGGTAATCCTCAGAAAGTTTCATTTTGGTTGAAAGCGCACCAATGGCAAGATCAATGACACCGCGTTCTGATAGGTAATCAGGCCCAGCTGGGCTGAATGCATTTGCTCCAACATTACTGATCCTATATGCAGCTCTTGGGTTTACCCTTCGGAGCGAGTGCAGTACCTTCTTTGAGTATTCCATGGTGTAAAAAAGCCCTCAACCATCATTTGATTAATGATGTTATCACGTTTGAGAAGATTTGATTTTAGGTATGTCGTTAAGGAATAGGCGCAAAATAAAAGAAATGTGATAAGTTCATATTATACCCAAGTAGACGTGGAGAGAAGGATGTCTAAGACAGAGGTGACATTAATATGTGACGGTTCATTGGATGCAAACGATCGCTCTTATGAATCCCAAAAAGGGACGCTTTTGGGCGGTTATGCGGGGGGGATCTCTGTAGATACCGCTGATGGCGATGAGCATTTCGATTTTTACACATCTTCTGTGCCTTCGCTACCAACCTCTTCACTTGTTGAGCTGCGCGCATTAGAGCATGGCTTATTTCGCTTAAAGAGGCTTATAGATAAGCATGATTTAAAGGTAGACAAGCTTAAGATATACACGGATAGTCAAGATGCGGTAAAAAACTATAACGCTTTACGCGCCGACCCTAATGCTGAAAAGGCTTATTATCGAAAGCCGGTATTGCGTTTAATTTCACGCATTAATCAAATGGGTATTAAAAATGTTGATTTTGATTATGTGAAAGCACATGTGGATAATGATATTGCGACACCTATTGAAAAAATGCATAACGTTGTTGATAAAGCGGCCTTAAATGCAAGATGGGCAAGTCAGCGCCATGCTTTTGATCCAGAAGGTGTTGCTGAATCGCCTTTTTATGGTGTAATCATGGACACAACCGTCAAACCCTCTGATGCTATCATCTTACGAGAGTTTGCATATAACATGGCAATGAAAGGTATGCAGGCCAGAGTGGCTTTTGAAGGTAAGCGCTTGAAAGATGGGCTTATACAGCATCACCCTTTTATCGAGGGATTAAATATGGCTGCTGTTGAAAAGGGTGTCGATCCCCGCTCACTGTGGTCAAACTGCGGAAAAATTTATAAGGAAGAAAGAGATTCAGGGATGATGGGGTATGATACCACTTACGTCAACCATCATTATTTTCAGCAGGGGCGTGAGGTGCCCCGGGATTTGATGAAAGCTAAGCCTGGTTTTAATGCGGCCATTGCTGCACGTGTGTATATGGGGCAAGGCGTTCGTCAAATTTTTAATGAGAGAAATATCACCGGACGATTGGCGCCGCCATCTCAGGCGGTATTCAACTTCGGATCGCTGCGTCACAAAGAAGAGGGTGACCCTTTTTGTGTATCAGCATGGGCTGACGCTTACAAAAGCGCAATAAACATACATCAAGAACAATCTTTAAAAAATGCAGTGGCATACTCTTCACGTGGCGAAGTGCCGCCATTAAGGCATGAGTTTGCCGATTTTTTCGATTCACTTAACGCGCTATCTGAAAGCATGGAGCCTGAGCAGATCTCAAATCAAATTATAGCGCAATTGGAAAGCGATGGTTTTGATGTGAGTGAAGAACTTAAGGTTAAGATACGTGATAGTGCGTATGAGTGGGTGAGCTCAGGCGATACGGTTTCGTTTCATGATGTGATGACGGGGGAGGTGGTTGATATGGCGTCTCATTTGCCTCATTATCCGCACCGAAGCCAAATGCCCCAAGAACCTACGTTGAATGCCGAACCCGAAGTGAAACAAGAAAGGAAAACGTTGTCGTTATCGCGGTGATAGCCGCTTGGCAGAGTTTGAGCATTCTTTGTCATTGTTGTGAACGACATTGATGGCATTGCGAAGACCTGCAATGGGTAATTCAGCCAGTGAATGAAGTCTTGTTAGTTGCTGACTCTCTATCATAGGGTGTGACGTAAGCGCATTGTAGCGACGATGATGCAGGTAGATGTCGTGTTCAGTATGCAGCAGCGCTGATTCACACATGTGAATTTGGTCGTCAACGAAAACGCCTTTTGGTAAAGTCTTAAGAACCGACTCTTTTGTTTTCCCTGTAGGCAGAATGACTACGTCTTCAATGATCCCCCCAAACTCTCGTTCAATGCAATCCAGGCGGCCTTGCTTGGTGACGTTTGTATGGCCACAGGATGTCACTATAGTGATAGCAGCCCCCATGTCTTTCAACACTGCAAGAACCCGTTGCGCCTCAGGATAGGCTTTAATTTGTGAAAAATAATCATAATCCTCAAAAAAGCTGATCAAGTAGGGTGTGATGTCATCAATCATAGGGTAGGCGTCCCGAAAGAAGAAGTCTCTCGGTTCGTTGACTGGCGTATGAAAGCCATACGCCTCTTTCATGAAGCGGTGGAATGTACTTGAGAAGTCAAGCACTACGCCGTCAGCATCAGTATGCAGAGGTAGCATTCTTGAACCCTTTCATTTTAGGCAGTGGAGCCACGCGTGTTGAGAAATCGAATGAATCAAGTAGCGTAAGTAAGCCTGATCCTGCCGGGATATGAATCGATGAATCGACAAAGTTGGTCAGCAGCTTGGCGTCTTTTGCATATTTGCTGCTATTAAACCTCAAGTCATTCGCTTTTTCTATAATACTGTCAGGTATCGCAAGGCGAGTTGCCAGAATGACCTGGCGAGATGTTTTATAGGCCCTAATTTCACGTAAATAAAAAATGTCCACACGTGAGTCTTTTAGTGTACCGTTTCCCCAATCAAGACAGTATTTTGCAAGAAGGAGTGCAATACTGGTTTGTGTTTCATCAGGTGTGTTTTTCTTGTTAACATGGATTGTGGGACCACTGAGATCGTCTGGGTATTTCAGCTCAGCAATAACGGTTGAATCTTCAAAAGAGCGCTCTAGACCAACTCCCATGCCATCAGCCACTTGAAAAATGTTAATGCAATCTCCGTCAGTGCTATCCCCAATAATGTTCTGTAAGCGCATGCCGAATGTTGCTGTCATCTTTGTCATCTCACACAATAAACAATAAGTAAAATATACCAAAGTTTATTTTTTAATTCAATACCTAAAATGTGCGCACAAACAATAGAAAGCTTTGTTATATTGAGGTATAATATTGGCACATTCAGAGGAGAATAACCGTGACATTGACAGAATACCAACAATCAGTACGTACACTTGTAGAATGGGCAACATGCTATTATATTTATGATGCCCCCGTCGTGCCAGACGCAGACTATGATGCGCTATTCAACCGTGTGAAAGTATTCGAGGAACAACATCCCGACCAGATTGATTCAGCTAGCCCAACTCAGAGTGTAGGCGGCGCTGCACTTTCTGCTTTTGCACCTGCAAAGCACCAAACCCCTATGCTTTCATTAGATAATGATTTTGATTATGACAGCGTTAGGCGAACATTGAGTAAAATGGCAAATGGCGTTGATGCTCCTTCGTTTTGTTGTGAGCCTAAATTGGATGGATTGGCGATTAGCATCATCTACAAGAACGGCGTGTTGTCGAGAGCAGCGACGCGTGGGGATGGCTTGGTAGGTGAAGATGTCACTCTTAATGTTGCTACTATTCTAAACGTACCCAAGCGCATTGAAACTCGCGCAGAAGAACTTGAGGTGAGAGGTGAGGTTGTTATGCCTCGTGCTGGGTTTGAAAGATACAACAAGATTCAGCGTGAAAGTGGTGGGAAGACGTTTGTTAACCCTCGAAATGCGGCCGCCGGAAGTTTACGCCAGCTGGACAGCAAGGAAACAGCCAAAAGGCCGTTGTTTTTCTATGCTTACGCCGCGGTTAGTGGGGTTGATGCTGACTCTCATTTTGACGCATTAAAAGTGTTATCTTCTATGGGCTTTGCCGTGCGAAAAGAAGTGCGCCGCGTGTCTTCACCCGACGATGTCGTAAATTACCTCGCTTACTTAGAAAAGTTAAGACCTGGACTTGATGTTGATATTGATGGTGCTGTCATCAAAGTGGATGACATTGCACAGCAAGAAGAGTTAGGTTTTATATCTCGTGTGCCAAAATGGGCGAAGGCCTATAAATATGCGGCAGAAGAAAAAACCACCCGCTTATTGGATGTTGGTTTTCAGGTAGGTAGGACGGGGGCAATAACGCCTGTGGCTGATTTAGATCCGGTGTTTGTTGGCGGCGTGACAGTGAGCAGCGCCACATTGCATAACCGTGATGAAATAAACCGATTGGGTGTAAAAATTGGTGATAACGTTATTGTTAGACGTGCGGGCGATGTGGTACCACAGGTAGTGTCGGTCTCAAAGGTTGAAGACGCCGTTCCTTATCCGAGAAAAGACATTGTTTTCCCTGAGCATTGTCCTGAGTGTGGTTCTGATACCGTACAGGCCGAAGGTGAGGCCGTTGTGCGTTGTACTGGTGGACTCATTTGTCCGGCGCAGCAAATAGAAGCTCTAAAGGCTTTCGCGTCCAAAGAAAGAATGGATATCGATGGGTTGGGTGACAAGCTCATTGCTACGATTTATCAAAAGGGATTAGTCTCTCGACTTCCTGATCTTTATTCACTCCAGGCTTCGGATTTGTCTGGATTGGAGAAAATGGGCGAAAAAAGCGCAGCCAAAGTCATCAGCGCTATCGAAAGGTCAAAAACGACCACGCTTGCCAAATTTATTTATTCGCTTGGTATCAGAGAGGTGGGGGGATCAACAGCGGTAAACATCGCACAGCATTTTGGTACATTGGAAGCTATCATGAAAGCTGACAAAGAGGCACTTAAAGCAGTGCCTGATGTGGGGGATGTTGTGTCAACGTTCATTGTGGATTTCTTTAGCAATGAAGACAATTTGCGTATCGTTCAAGCGTTAATCGATGCAGGGGTTAATTGGCCTGATGTTGAAATTAATGATCATCAGCCTTTATCAGGAATGACATTTGTTGTCACAGGGTCTTTTTCTCTGCGTCCCAGAAAGGAAATAGAGCAGCAAATTAAGTCATTGGGTGGCAAGGTTTCTGGTAGCGTGTCTTCAAAGACAGTGGCTTTGTTTGCGGGAGAAAAAGCAGGTTCGAAACTCGCGAAAGCGCAGGCTGAAGGTGTGCCCATCTTGGTTGATGAGGGGCTGCATAATGCATGGTTAGATGCCCTTTCGGCAGGCGGTAGCGACACCGCGTTACCGCTTTAGTTTATGTAAACAACGCCCTGGCTCACAGGGCGTTTTTGTTCCAGTATGTCGACGTATGATGGCGTCTCTTTTGAGGCAGCTAATGACAAGTTGTTATCGACACTGTCCCCCTCACCATTAAAGTTCGTTTATTGTGATAGTATCTATTTAGATTTATGGTCTAGAAGAGTAATCACATGGCAGCCTTTTTGAATCACTTAACGTCAATGCTAAAGGAAAAGCGACAGGAACGCTTGGATAGTTTAATGGTGCGAGGTGCGCCTGCTATTAGTAATGAAGCATTGGAGCGTGCAGATGACGTGTTATCTGAGATCGTGAGCGCTTGTGGTACCCAAAGTCGAGAAGAGACCCACCCTAACGGTAACCGGTTTGTATTCACCTATAGGCCTAATAGAATCACATACGACAATGAAAGAGAAGTGAAGGTCGCGACCAAGGGAATGCTTTTTTTTCACGCCTCAAAGGCAAGTGGTGCAAGCGACTCGATGCTTCTCGAAAGGGAAAGCAACGAACGTCAGTATCAATCATTTTTGGCGAGCCAAGCACTTCAACCAAGCAGAACCAATTACGCCGCTATCACGACATGGGGAAACCATGGTGGGAATCCGCCGCAGATGGGTGCATTGAATAGCAAGCTTGATAGTGGCACCAAAAGCAAAATCAACACCTCGTTAGATAGACTTGGTGATTATGCGCCTGACCCTGATATAAGTGTAGTGAGAGCATTATCTTCAGATAATGGGGTGAGGGGCGTAGGTTTCCCACTGATTTGGCTGAAAAGAGATAAGTTTTACAAGGCTTTAGGGTTTAATGGTGACGATGCACAATTACTCGTTGACGCTTATGAGAAATTCGAGAACGACGATTTGCAGCGCGCGTATGATTACGCTTATAAAGTCAGAAATGAAAAGCTTGCTGAAAATGGCGTGCCGTTAGAAAGTCTCCCCCATTACGCCAGTGAAGCTTTTGTGAATTACCTGCTTGCTGCGCCTAATAAAAAAGCGACGGAGTACCGCTTTCAAGTCTTCAATATAATGGCATCCAAAATGTTTGATGATGTGTCCTCCATCAAAAATGTGGATGCTGTAGAAAATGCGCTTAGTCGTGGTTCTAATATTCCTTATAACGTGTTGCATGAAATTGATAATGGCGCGTTTCCCGCCGCAGAAATAGCAAAAGCAAATGGCTTTTACTCCCTGTCAAAAAATCAGTTCAATGAGGCGATGAAGCTTCTCGGTAAGCATGCGAATGTTGGATGGCGAAGTACTGATAAGCTTGTGCCGGGCTCACCTTCATCGGCAATGGCGATGGCTAAGGTGCCAAAAGAGTGGCTTTATTACAATGATGATATCGGGACAATCCATCCATCTGTCTATCATGGTGAGGGGTTCGATTTCCCAGCAGACGTTGATGGCGTGTTCAGAAGCGTGATCCCTTATTTATTTGAAACAGGGAAGAGCTTGGATGAAATGGCATCAAAAAAAGACAAGGCGGGGATGAAAAAGCTTGCTGATAAATGGCGGTGGCTTGCAAAAGGTGACGGTCAAATGGTAGACAAGCTACGAAAGTTCAATAAGCAGTATCAGATAAGTGCGACGCTGCACGATTACCCTGAAATACTTGATCAGATGCTCACAACGATAGCCTTGAGAATAGCGTCGGACTACCACAAAGTAGACATGGGCGATGTTGTGGAAATCAACGATGCAGAAACGTCGTTTACATTAAATACGGACGCTATTGAAAACGCGCTCTTTGAGGATATCGACGAAGAAAACAGAAATGCAGAGCCCGATTATGACGAGGATGGTGAGCCTTTCTATGATGAAATGGAGCCAGCATCTGAATACATGTCGCCTTTGTGTAGCATTACCACGGGTAACGTTGTAAAGCTGCTTGCTCCCGATATACAAACCGTAGCGCAGCGCAACAGTGCGCTTCACAAAGGTTACAACGACCTTATCAATCACGCCAACCGGAATAGTAAACTTGATTTTTCATGGGGTACGCCCTTTAAAAACGATAACCCTCAGCGCATTGGTATCTATGACGTGAAGTGTATCAATACACGTAAGGCGCTTCTTGAAGAAGGGCGTGAGATGGCACATTGTGTGTTTTCCTATATAGGGATGTTAGCTGAAGGTGACGGCATCGTTTTCTCTGTTAGAGAACCAGAGACGCTGGAGCGGCTTGCCACGGTAAAGTTTGACATCAAAGAACCAGAAGAAGAAGGTGGGCAGTATACGCTTGAATTTGATCAGTGTTATGGCCCTCACAATGAGATGGATGATACGGTTGCTGCTATTGAGACGCAAATGATTGAATGGATGCATAAAGTAAACGAAGGTGAAATTGAAGTTGATCTTAATGCCGTGAAAAACGCGAAAAGCAACACGGATATTCCTAGGAATATTATGGATGATCCAGAAAGCTTTGCGGCACTCACCTCCGCCATTCCCCACACTGAAGATGGTGTTTTCATGGCCTACTTTGCTCTTTCGGAATATACGCCGCAGGGGCAAACCCCCATCGACATTCTTTCATTGATGTCTTCAACATGGGAGGAGGTAGCCATACGGTCAGGGTTTGTTGAAACAGTAGAGGGGATCAAGCGGGTGGCTGAGAAAAACGGCATCTCCCCTGTAGGCCTTATTACGCTGAAGCAAAGCCTAGGTGTTTCAAGTTTTGAATCTGTGCAACTTATTCAACATTTGAATGATGTGAAACCTGTTGCGGACTTAATAGGTGAGTGTGTTAAGCCAGGGCAGAGTCGGGCCGATAGGGTTAAGATGGTGTCAGAATTACTGGCTAAGCGTGTAGATGGCGATTTGACACTTTCCGCAGAGGCGGCGAAGTTGCTCGGCAAGCCTACCCCAGATGTGTTCGTAGTGGCTGCGCTGGCATGCAATGGCATGGCGCCAAAATTGACGCCACAGAACGACCTTAGTGCTGCTCGTGAGCTGGAGGCTACATTGAAGCGGGTTGGTTAACCGCTGCTAGCTCTCCATCGGATCGCGGCTGAGGTTACTGCCATGCATTTCCAATGCTTCACCAATCGCTTTCATGCGTTTAGCGAGCAGCATAAGTGCAGTGATGCCGTTGGTGGGGTGATGATCATCGTGCGTCGTCATCCCAATGTTGGCATACCAGCGCCCGGAGGACGTTTTCATAACGTTGACTTCTTCGTCAATTGAGTAGCGCTGTAAGTTTGCACGAACCGCAGCCGTGACCCGTTTTACAGTGTTATGAAGCTCAAGCGGGGGGACGCTGTCGAGGTCATCCAAGCAGTACTCTTCACAATATTCCATTTTTTTGAGCTTTATGTGACCACTTGGGCGACCACCTGCGCACACGTCTAACGGGCAGTCTTCCATATCCTCTGCGGATTCATGTTCAATGATGGTCATTTTGATAGCAAAAGGTAGCAATAGGCCCTTTATGCCGTCAATTGTTTCTGAGATTACATCACTCATGGAAGAAGCATAGTGGTGGTTTTGGGGAGTATAACGAATTAGCGCACCATCATGCTCGCACACATGCTTAACAATGCCTCCTTGGGTATTGAGAAACTCAGCCATGTCTGCAAGTTTAAGTGCGTCAGGCATGTTAGATACATTGAGCTCCACATTGTACGTTTCGCCGACTAGCGGGAGGACGTGATTTTTCTCCCACACAGCATTGTCGAAGTTTTGCTCATAGAATTGAACATGAACACGCTCATTTTCTTCCCAAACATCTAATACCTTGACGGCATTGTTGTCGTCTAAGCGAATGCGCATGTCTGCTTTTATTGCATAAGCAGGAATGTGTGTAAACTTGTACGTGACAGTTTCATCATTTGACATAGTGGTGTCTCATCTTAAAGTTTAGTGATGTCGTCAATAGCAGATGCAGCAAGGCCACGTCCCGCGTCTTCAACGGTAACATGGCTATCATCCGCCCCTGCTTTTAGTAGTTTTTCAGCGTGCTTGGCGTGTTCAGCGTGCGCGGTGATAACGCCATTGAACCCTGCTTCGCGCAGACCTCGCGTTGCAATAAGCGCAGCATCCGGACAGTCCATGGCAAGAATAACGTGCTTCAGGTCGCCGATAGAGAGTGACTTCCAAAAATTGGCGTGTTCTGCATCCGCATAGACCACTGACATGCCTTTTTCACTTAATCTTCTCGCTTTTTCGTCATCAGAGTCAAAGCCAATGACGTTGCCGCCATGAGATTCTACCTCGCGATACGCAGAACGCCCCATCTTGCCCATTCCCATAACGAGTGTGCTTGCGTCGCCCGTTGAAACAGGCTCTTCATCGGGGTGGTGCCCTGGTTTTTCAAAGCGTACCAAAAGGTGTTCTATACGATCAAAAAGTGGGTGCGCGTAGCGATTTAACGGGGCTGATACAACAAAAGAAAAAGCGACACATAGCGCTAAAGGCACAAGGTACTCCGGCATTGCCATCGCGGCAACAATCAAGCCGAACTCACTGAAGTTGGTGAGAGTGACCGATGACAAGAAAGCACTTCTTGATTTAAGTTTAAAGCGCGTTAACACAACAAAAAAGACAATAGCTTGAACTGGCAACAAGGCAACCATGGTGAGGGCGAAAATGATATCGCTTTTTGTAGGCATTCCATTTAGCCCAATGGTCAAGAAAAAACCGACCAGAAACACTTCTTTGAATGACCATAATGTTTTTGATAGCTCTCCGGCTTTGTCGTGCTTGGCGCATAACGCTCCCATTACAAGCGCACCAAGTTCCCCGCTTAACCCTAGCGCATGAAACCCCATGCCGCCAGCAACGAGTGCGAGGATGAGTCCGAAAAGAATAAGTCTTTCATCATGTTCGCACCAGTCCATTATTTTAAACAGCACAGGTCTAAGTAATGGTAACAAGAGAAGGCCAAGTGACCATGCCGAAGGAAGGTTGCCTGCTGTTGCGCTCATTAACCCCATCGCAATCAAGTCCTGAACAATAAGTATTCCAATTGCAATGCGTCCATGGAATGCTCGCAGTTCCTGCTTGGATTCAAGTACAAGTGCAGCCAGAACCGTACTTGAGAAAGCCAGCGCGCTTGATAGCAGAAGGGCTGTATCCCAATTTTTCCCGAATGCAAAATGGATAACCGGCGCATAAACAAGTACAGAAAACAGCATGTGTGTGAGGCCGGTGCCTGCAATTTCAGGTTTAACAATCTGCCTAACATCTAATTTAAGCCCAACACTAAACAGAAGGAGCAGGACACCTGCGTGAGCAATGTGTGAAAGCGTATCGGTTTGTGGATCCGAGATTGGTAAAAATGGGGTGATCGCTGCGATAAAAAAGCCAGCGCAGAGGTAGCCAATAAGTGTTGGCATTCCCATTCTGTGAGCGAAAAGACCAAAGATAAATGCGGAACCAAGCCAGACGGCTTCCATGTGTTATACTCCTCAGTAGATGTGTACTTGAATTGAAAACAAATATTACCACAAATGACAATCTTAGACAAGCTCAAAAAAAAATCTCACCCTATGATATAATCGAGGTATAAATAAGATAACCACGTGAGATGTCATAATGGAAAATAAATATGATGACATACTATTCCACGCTCTTAATGAACAAGAGCCCAAGCTTGGTTTTGCTACGCTTAAAGAAACAATAGCCCGCGCTTCAACAGAGGATGCCGCCATCATAGTAGAAAATCTCACCTTGGTTGCCCCCTTTTATACCGACACGGGTTATGCTCCAATGGATCAATGGATGGAGCAACTTGCCACAGCTCAAGACATGCAGAAAGAAAGAGATGTTTGCTTCTCAAAATGGGAGAGCGAAATGGCTGGGTTGTGTGTGGCTAAAAAAGACCGTATTGACAAAGGCGTCGTGTTTACGCCTGATGCGAGTGAACCTGGGAGGGTTAGATATACAGAGTTTGATAACATGGGATTCTTTTCTCATTCAACATTTGACTCTTATAAAGAAGCGTTTAATAGTGCTTGGGCTGAGGGTTACAGAGAGCCAACGCCGGGTATGATAGATGCATTAGCGATAACTGAAACGTGGTCCAAAGGAATGAGTGCAACATTGGAGATTCAACAATACAATAAAAAAACGCAAAAAAAGAGTGTTGAATCAGGGCGAGATGAGTTAAAGTCACCAAAACCGAAATAAAACCTAACTGTAAGCTGTTGATTATAAACAATAATTCAAGTTATTTTGAGATAGATTGAAAAAAAATAGAAAAAAGTGTTGCGTTGTGTGAAAGTTTGTATATAATGCTCTACATCGACTGAGAAGTCAGTCAAAAAATTAATTGAGAAAGCATGATGAAAACACTTATTAACGACACATTTCCTCCACTGAAGCCTAGCATGGCAAGTGGTATTGTGCCGAAAGGTGAAAACGAAGTTATGTAATCATTCAGTTTCCGATAGGAGGCTGAACCTCCGAATCGAAAATGCGCACAAGTGCGATACGAACCGGAGGGAAACCTGCCGGTTTTTTTGTATTTGAAATCAGGCGAATTTTTTTAACGGTTAACAAGGTAATAGCAATGGCAACATTACGTACAATCAAAACCCCGACAAGCGCAGAAATGATCTGTGTAGAGCGTGGCTTTGTGTCTGCTATTATCATGATTAAACCGGAACCGAAAAGCGGTTCACGATAGGCTTCCTATATCCGGAGGCTTGTCAAAGGCCTTCGGAGCATACCTACCAAGTATGACCCCGTTGGCCATAAGGCAACGGGGTTTTTTATTGCCCCTATGAAAAAAAGAATATGCGCCGTTAGCTCAGTCTGGTAGAGCGTTCCCCTGATAAGGGAAAGGCCGTTGGTTCAAATCCAGCAGGGCGCACCAAATGAGATAGAGGAGTGAGTCATGAGACGTTATGCAGCAAAAGCAAAACACTCAAGGCATCTTTTCTTCGCTGATAATAAGCGAAAGGCCAAACCGGCCTCAAAGATGAACGCGACATTGTGTCGCACCACCCAGCACGCAGGTGGTAACGTGATGCGTGCCGACAATATGGCATAAGGGTGTATAGCTCAGTTTGGTAGAGCAGGTCGCTTTTAACGATCTGGTCGCAGGTTCGAGCCCTGCTGCACCCACCAGTTATGCGCATATTTTGAACATAATCTGGTGGTGTGTAGCTCAGTTGGCAGAGCAAGGGACTTTTAATCCCGAGGTCGCGGGTTCGAGGCCCGCCGCACCAACCAAACTGGGTCGTTGATCGAGTGGCTAAAGATACCAGACTTTTAATCTGGCGGCGTAATGCCTTCCTGGGTTCGAATCCCAGACGACCCACCACCTTTACGGTGATGGATAAAAAAATGAAAACAGCAATATTATGCTGTGATGTAGCTCAGTGAAGTCAAATGCGGGCCGTACACCCAAATGCGACTGCGTTGGAAGCGTTGGAAAATATATCGAAGTGTACATACGGTATGTGGCGCAGCGTGAAAAATCGAAGAGCATCACCCGGCTAAGGTGAAGGTCGCGGGAGTCCGCCATCACAGCATAGTGTTGCTATAAAAGTTAACGGTGTATAGCTCAGCTTGGTAGAGCACTTGGTTTGGGACCAAGGGGTCAGACGTTCGAGTCGTCTTACACCGACCAAATGACGGCGGGATGGAGCAGTTGGTAGCTCGGGTGGCTCATAACCATCAGGTCACAGGTTCAAGTCCTGTTCCCGCAACCATTTCAACGGGCGTGTTGTAAAAAACGCAAAATAATGAGGTTGTACACGAGTATTCAAGCGGTCGAAGAAACCAGACTTTCACTCTGGCAAGCCAGTGGCTTTCGCGGGTTCGAATCCCGTCTCGTGTTCCAATTTAATGTGTTCGCATGGTGTCAGAGGGATCCCTCTAATAACCAAAGCAAGTGTCACAAATGAGGTGTGTTGTGTTTTGCAATGCTGGCTTGCGCCTCTAACGATACCATGCGGATACCGTTTTTTACGGTATATGGCGCAGTTTGGTAGCGCACTGCTCTGGGGGAGCAGGGGTCACAGGTTCAAGTCCTGTTATACCGACCAAATTGAAGCGGGATGGAGCAGTTGGTAGCTCGGGTGGCTCATAACCATCAGGTCACAGGTTCGAGTCCTGTTCCCGCAACCAATTTCACCTGGCGAGGTGCTAAATACGCATAAGGGCATTGTACCGCCATCGTCTAATTGGAATAGGACACTTTGGCTTTCACCCTTAGGATACGAGTTCGAGCCTCGTTGGCGGTACCAATTTTTTTATTGCGCTAGTTTAAGCTAGGTAATGATATTTGATAGTGGCATAGCTCAGTTGGTTAGAGCGCGATCTTGACGTGATCGAGGCCGGTGGTTCGAATCCACCTGTCACTACCATCTATATTTTGGGTGCTTTGTCGATGACAGTGAGAACATGGGTTATCGACGGGGGACGCGGGTTCAAATCCCGCCCATGGCAGAACAGGATATCACCGGCGGGTGAGTGAATGTGAAGTAGTGGAAGCATAGTCAGGTGATGCAACCGGCCTGTGGTAGGTGGCTGTCACTGAGCAAATGAGGGTCGCGCCTCTATTGTGATGTGATGATTGAGGCATAAGCACTGTCATCGACAAAGTATCCAACGATGGGCGCATCGTAAACTACGCATAAAGTGTGATTGATATTGCACCCATCGTCTAGCGGTTAGGACATCGCCCTTTCACGGCGAGAACAGGGGTTCGAATCCCCTTGGGTGTACCAATCAGTCAGTAGACGTTATTCGCATGATGCCCCGCATGGATCCCGGGCTAACAACATGTGTCCCGAGTGAGGGAAGATGTGGAATTGGGTCGTCAACCAGCGGTTTTGCCCCCGAGCAGCATGAGTGCGACACGGGCATCATGCCGAATAACGTTTGAGTGATTTGCGTAGCATAGGGTCCTGTCCGTTGAGGCTGGAGGTCGGTGGTTCAAATCCACCCTTTCTGAACGAAGTGAGTCCGGCGGGATGAGCGGGGATGAGGTTAGTAGCGCAGTCAGGTAGCGTACCAGAGCGCAGGAGTGATTGCGGTTGCATTGTATGTGGGATGGGGTCGCGCCTATGAAAGCATACCGTGTAATTGCACCCCTGTGTTACGCAAATCATTTAAAGTACAGTGTTGTGGTATAGCTCAGTTGGTAGAGCGCGCCCTTCATACGGGCAAGGTCACTGGTTCAAGTCCAGTTGCCACAACACTGTGCTTTGCTTGGTCGTTTCGGCGGCGAAGTAAACCAGTCGGGCATAGCCGAAGACAACCGGGTAATCGGTTGGAAGGGGAAGTGCGTCTCACAGCGCCCCACTTCTCGAAAGAGGAGGTTCTATGCAGATGCGATCCACCGTAAAGGTGGTTGTCCGTTCTTGATGGGTAACACACTGGTACGCTGGGCTTCGAAAGGTGTTCATTTGGGCAACGCTGGAATGACACGTCAACCGCTTGGCCGCGCGAGATAGAAGGGCAACCCAGAAGACAGTGCGATCTAAGGTCGTTGCGTATGAGTCCGAGTTTGGCGACAAGGGCGGTACGGATAACACAAAGGGAAAGTGTCGAAGGGCACAGGGTCAATGTGTTAAGGGTAGAGTAGGGGTTAGCGCCGTGAAATATCCAATAGGAAGATGTGTTTTATTTTGTGGCTCAAAAAGCCATAAAGGGACTGCCACCCCACATCTTTGGTGAGTTACGCTTAACTCAGTTGGTAGAGTAGTCGACTTTTAATCGATCAGTCGCGGGTTCGATCCCCGCAGCTTGAAAAATGCAAAAGTGGGTGGCGGTGCAATGGGGAAGTTCCCCAACACCTGACTGTTTCGGCAGAATCAGGTCCACCGAAGACCGCAAACTCGGAGGTGGTTGATGCAAGTAACTGCACGGTAGCGTTAGCGCGCTTTTATTGCCCCGCAAGGCAGACGGTAAGCCAACGTGTCGATATCCATTGCGCGACAGAGGAATTGCCACCTCTATAAAAAGGCGGGGATGGTTGTTACTTGGGCGATGCTCAGGTGGATAAGCCGGTAAGTGGCGCTGCAAACGTCACGTACGCCAAGCGAAAGACAACCAGTAGGAGGTGTAATCTCAGCCTTCGCACTGAATTCTCAGTGCATTGTAGTGGTATAGCTCAGTTGGTAGAGCGCTGCCCTGATAAGGCAGGTCATTTGCACTGGTTCGAACCCAGTTACCACTACACTGTGCTGAGCACAGTCAGGCATAGCTGAAGACAGTCGGGTAATCGACTGAAAGGGATGCGTCTCACACGCGCCCGCTTCTCGCAAGAGGAGGTTCTATGCAGATGAGAGCCACCGTGAGGTGATTGTCCATTCCTGATGGGCAATGCACTGGAACGCCGGCCTGAATCGCGGTCCTGGGCAACGCTGGGGATCGCCACACGCTCGCCAAGCGTGTTAGGGAGCCAACCGGAAGACAGTGCGCTTGAAGATCGTCGTGGGCGAGTCCGAACTTAGCGGTAAGGGCCGTTCACATGGAAATAAGGGCAAGCGTCGAATGGCGTAAGGTCAGATTTCCAAGGCATTAGTCGTGGCTAGCGCCATAAACGTGTCAATACAAGGCGTGACGTATTGCGTGGTTCAAAAGACCATGCAGGGTCCGACACCCCGCGTCTTGGTGAGTTTTTGTAATAGCTCAGTTGGTTGAGCGTCTGTTTGAGGAACGGAAGGTCGCAGGTTCAAGTCCTGCTTACAAGCCCAAAAATGCAAAAGTGGGTGTCGGTGAACCGGGGAAGTCCCCGAATACCTCACAATCTCGGTTGAATGAGGTTCATGTAAGGCTCGCAAGGCTACACATGATTGATGCAAGTCGCCGCACGGTAGGGGTAGCCCCCTTTCACTGCCCGGTCAGGGTAGACGGTAGGTAAACGTGTCGAAAGCCGGTTCATGACAGAGGAATTGCCACCTCTATAAAAAGGCGGGGATGGCCGTTACTTAGGTGCTGCTTAAGTGGATATGCCGGTAAGTGTTCTCGCAAGGAGCACGTACGCCATGCTAAAGACGGTCAGTGATAGGTGTAATCTCAACCTACTTACGCTATCTTGTGCTTTATTTTACCCAAGATGTGATACACAAGCAGTGTTGTGTATGATGGATTTACCACAAACTGCGTTGTGTATCATATTTTTCATCTCATGATAGACAAAGCGTCTAGGTGCACACGGTTTTTGCGTCAACGTTACTTGTCTCTCATTTCTGCTTAAATATGAACATTAAACATTGAAACAAAATAACTAATAAAGGAGTTCACCATGACCTTGTTCGAGCAGATCAAGACCCGCCTTCATACAGCCATCAAACAGCGCGACGTTGCGACACGCCAGACGTTAAAAACGCTGGTGGGTGAATTAGAAACCCGTGCAAAACGAGATGGCGAAGATGTTTCAGATGCGGTCGTGGTGAAACTCATCAATAAGTTTATTGACGGCAATAACGATGTGTTGAAGCACCGTGACAAGCCGGAACTGGTTGCAGAAAACGAGTTACTGAGTAATTTTCTTCCTAAATTAATGTCGGAAGACGAAATTCGCCACGCGATAGCAGCTTCAGGTGGCGGTAATATTGGTGCTATCATGGGTTACCTTAAACGTCATCATGATGGACGTTTTGATGGCGGCCTTGCAAGTAAGTTGGCTCGCGAACATCTTGCGTAAAAGAAGAGGCTTGATGCCTCTTCTTTTTTATTTTCATGACGTGCGTTAACTTCTTTGCAGGCAAGGCGTTCTGTCATTGACATAATCATCGCCAATCTCAATGAATGTTTTGACGCTCATTGATGATTTTAACATGGCTTGACAGTGAGAAAAATCAATGTGCAGCCTGCCGTACTTTACTATCTGATTAAAGTCTCTGGTTATCTCCGGACTGCCGGCGACCGCTTGTGAAACAGGAGCGTCAGCATCCACATTGCCATCCTTCAGGTGCTCGTTTTGAAGATAATTGGATACGTTGGCAAAATCAATCTTTAAGACCTCCCTAACAGCATGCTCTTTCTTAAGCTCAAAGCCAGTTCCTAGTAAGTGAGCTGAAAGCAATGCAAATCCCACCATAATAAACAAGCTCAGCGTAGCATCCCAAAGCGAACTTCCTTCTTGTTTTTTGATTTTTTTATAGATGAAACTGGCGGTATATGTCGTCAGTAAAATCGCCATCATGGCGATGTACCACGGACGTTCCTCTGAGAAGTCCATGCTTAAAAATAGAGAGTATAATCCTGCGTCAGGAAAGTAAAAGCGCTCTATGAGGTAGAAGATAACCATAAAAGGAAGAACAAACTTAAATAGCAACAATGAACTTAGCTTCATGGGGGGCTCACGTCAATTTTATTTGTTTTTTAATATACCGGTTTTAAATCGGCTTTTCATTAATTTTACGAGTTTATTTTTAATGTTGCCTTTTGCTTGTTTGTTTGGTTAAATTAATAAAAAAGTATTGAGTTTAATTGTTCGGGAAAAGTATGTTTAAAAGATTGATGGAATTAAGGGTTGTGACGTTTATTACCGTATTATTCACTGTTGTTTTGCTTGTTGGGGTGGTTGCTGGCGCGCTTTTTTTCAATCAAGGTGACGAAGGGGTTGACTTGGGTGGTGAGTGCGTAGGAATGTGTTATGACATCTGATTATGCTGTGCTGGTAGACGTCTCTCCGTATACCTTTTCTGAGCTATTAGTAGTTCACATCTCTTTGTTAAACGCCAACAATGAGTTTGTCGAAAAGTGCATTAGGATGACGCAAGAGGAGCTTGTTTATGATGCAGTCAGTAAAATTATTTTGCGTCACACAAAAAGCAAAAAAATAGTTCAAAGCGACAGTGTTGATGTTGTGTCGCTTTCCGGAGATTTTGATGTAGAGCAGCTTAAAAAGTCAAACCTATTAAGGGGGAATCGAATTTTCAATATGACGGCCAATGAAAGAGGCATCTCTTCCTCAATGCAAGATGAAGTTAAAAAAGAGTTGGATAATCGCTTATTGACTATGGCTAACAGCTTCACCCTTGGTCCTCAAGGGCCTTCTTTGTGGATTGGCTTGGCGTTAGAAAAAAGCGACGTGTTATCTGAAGCTTTGAATAAGCGAATTAGGTTCATGGTAAATGCAGGGTACGGCATTCGATTTTTTATTTTTGAGTTGGAAAATGGCCGTATTACTTCAGTTGGAGAGCGTGTTGCTCTGTCTGTCATAGAAAAAACACTGAGACGCATAAAGAACCACGAAACCAAGCCTATCTGGGAATGGGCAGGAGACAAATCTACTGCCGATGAGATAGCATCACACTATGGCATCTGTTTGCCCGAAGGCACAGAGATTATCTCTTCAGTATGGACGGGTCCCGTTCCACCTGGACACAAAGAGTGGGATGACAACAAATGGGCCGATGTTGTTTTCACTGGTGAAACAAGAAAAAGCTGTGACGCTCAACATGTCGAATCTAGAACGATGGTGAACCAAATATTAAGGGGTTCATCAGTAATACTAGACCGGATGGAAGTGAGAACAGGGGCGTCTAAATTCAAAGATATTGTGGAAAAATACGGCCCCTCTGATGATACTTGCTTAGATAGAGTGGTGCACACGAAAGCCCACCTAGACATAAATGTTAGTTTTAAAGAACACGTTACCGTTTTCTTCAGTGCAGAAAAAAGAATAAGCGATAAATCGATAAATCGTTTGGCATTGCTTCGTAGTGCGGGCATAGATCTGGTGTTTGTGTTTTTTGAAGTTGTTGGTGAAAAGATATGTAGCCCCGGAAACCCCAATGAATACATCATAAGAAAAATATCAGATGGTATTGGTCAGGGCATAGTGGATGTTACACCGTATGGCGGACAAAAACTGAAAAAAGGCAGTTTGGGGGACGATGGGGAGTTGGGTACCCATGTTTTGGTGGGGCACCACGATGAGGCAAAAAGGGTATCGCACTTAGTTGACAATGTTTTGTGCCACTCCAGCGATGTTAACCATTTATTGCAGCACGAAAGCATTATTCGACTCATTTTGAAAAAAGGTCATCCTGGCATGGCGTACTGGAAAAGTCTAATGTATGGCATACTGAAAGGTGACGCTGACACCCACGTTAAGGCCAGGACGTGTTCTGTTGCGTTTGTTATGGTTGATGCTTTCGATGAAGAAATGGAGCATTTTTACCAACATTTGAAGGCGCAATTCATTAAGTGGCGTAAAAATAATGCACTGTTAGGATTGATCTTTACGACCATCGATGATGATGGAAAGGTAGTGCCTATTTGTGACGTGAAGAAAAGCTACCTTTTTTGGAAAGCGGTAAAGTGTTCTGATGAGAATTCGGATATTGAAAACATCCCGATGGTTGATGTTACACCTTATTCGATAGGTGAGGCCGTGCCTGAAGGAGCAACATGGTTAAATGATGTGGTTGCTGTCTCTATCGCAGGTTCGGAGTCGCCTGTACCCGTGAATCGTTATTTTATGTCAGAGCGCCATCTAGATGCATTCCATCCTGTTGATGTGGCTTGTTTGAAAAACAGAGGTGGCGGTATTGAGTGCATACGTAAGTTTGATAGTCAGCGCCTCTTTAAGAATATTCGCTATCAGTATCCCCAATTACGCATCTTGCCTGAGGGTGAATCCGTTTTTGTTGTGGCTGATGCAGGTTTACATGTTGAAACGAGAACCTTTGCTTGCGCGGCGGTTATAGAGCATTATAGTCAGGGCTATTTGGTAGAACGGCACGTTGTGACAACAGCTGGCTTTTGTATGGACCACATTTTCATTGCAGAGGGTCTTGCTGTTTCTATGGGAGTGAAAGAAGCGAAATCATGGATGCGTGAAAAAGGATTCCCTCCTGAATCCTATAACATCCACTCTTTTACGGATTCTAGTGCCCTGCTTAAAAGAATAAAAAGCCAGCTCGAATTTAGGGAATTGGGGGGCCGCTACTATGAACAAGTCGAATTGAATGTAAGGATGAGTCTAATAAATTCAGGGGCCTCGTTCAGTAAAGTAAAGTCGCATGTGCCTAATAAACGTGCCAGACATATAGAAAAGCTTCACAATGAGGCTGACGCATTGGCTAAAGCGTTACTTTATAAAGTAAGAGACAGCGTTTTATCGCCGCGAGTAGATGACAGCGTAGCAGGAGTGTGGGTGCCTTTATACCTTAAAAGTAGAGAAATAGAAGGTTTGATTGATAGTGTCATAAAATCCCTGCCGTCTTCTATTAAGCGATTAAGGTTGATATTTTCAGAAAACAGAAAGCTGCTCGTTTTCAATCCCCAAAGCGATAAAGTTCGTGATGTTGTTGAGCGCTTCATGAGCGCGGGTTTTGATGTTATCGATGGGTCGCTTCCACATTCAATGATCTATGCTGAACAAGATGGAGCCGGTAGGCGTTACGCTAATGCGTGGTTAAGGGAAAATGACACCTATGATGATGCGGTTAAAATGGAGATTGTAGCTCGATTTGAAGCTATGGCTCGATTGTGGTTTGGCGTAGTTGAACCACCTAATTTGGAAAACCCGCTATTGAATGTTGCGAGTTACTATAAGAGTCAGTGTGTTGTTGTCCCTGAGTTTAATAAGCGTTATGCATCTCATGAGCCGCATGAAGACTTAATGTCAATTTTGAAGGAAATTGATGGGGGTGAACGTATTATTTGTGTAAAGTGCTAATACCTATTTCGATCCCTGTCGGTCTCGACACTTAAGGCAAAACAACGGCAACGCCTTCGCCTGGGTCACCTCTTCCTGATGTGGCCCTGGATGTGTCTCCATTTTTTGTAATGCGCCCCATCATCGACAGCAGCCCCCATTTGGACGTGGCAGCGTTGTGCATAAGCATAACTCGAATCTCAGCACACAGTGGATTTGCTGAAAGTGCAGAGCGGACGCACGGTGTGTACGACACTTTACGTTGCAATATCGAGGGGAAGCCTCGTGAAGCCACTACGTCATTTTTGGATGGCGATATGATTACGCTATTTGAAGAAAAACCATCATTACGCTTTAGTACCCAGTTGGCCAAGTTTTTTGGTAGATTGGCATTAGCATCAATGGTTTCGGGTATGTCTCGATGAGAGATATGGCGCATGGTCCCTTTATTAATAAGATAGAACCAAGATGGGTGGTTAAACCATGTGATGTCAGGTGACGCCATTAGTGTAAGCATGCATTGCCTTTCATTTTCAGAGCAAGCATCCATGATAATGCGGTTGAAAATACTGGTCACTGGTTTTGCTTTTGGGTGTTGTAATAGTTGGACTTTGTCGTTTTGACAATAAAGCATTTCTGGATGCGCTACATCAAAATGCATGGCAGCACTTATAAAGTCAAACCGTGTTGCTGATGAATGGAGTTGGTTGTCGACAATCACAGGCGCTTTTGCCTTTTTTGCCGCGATCGCATTGTGAATTACGGTGCGCTTTTCTTGCGAGCATTTTGATTGCGTGAACCAGTCGCTCAACTCCCACATGGCAAAGTTTACACTTGGAAATGCTTGGAGTTCAATGACATTTAAATCGCCATTTTCATCTACTGCATAGTCAACGGTCATAAAGTCCGGCGTGGTTTCTTTAGGAAGTGGTAATGTGCATGTGTTCCAAATTCGGGGTGTGGCGAGTTTTGCTATTTCAACCGCGGACTCATATAGCTTATGGTACATGTCGCTACCTACGTAGAGCGGGAATGGGAGCAGTATTTTCGATGTTTTATGGTAATTGAAGCGCTCTTTAATAAAGTTTTGTGTGTCCGCCATAGGGATATCTGAGTGAAGGCTAAACATGCTCCACTTCCTTTCGGCAGGTATAGCCATTAATTTCATTGTTAATATGCTGCTGTATTTCAGGGTGATGGCTGTACCACTCAGAAGGAAGCATCTCACACAGTTTAATGAGGATGTCTTTAACGGCTATGTTCCCATGAGGTGTAACGAGTTCAGCTTTTCTTCCGTAGCGAATTGCACGCCAGCGATTTTCTTCTATCATCCAATCAGGCATAAAGTATGACAGTGGTTCAATGGCATCTTTTGAGGGAGAGGTTATTGCCAAATGCCCAACGAGAGCTGTGATGAGTGCGTTGAATGCGGCACCTTCCGAGCGAGGATGAATGTCCATCACCCTTGATTCAAACGTGTTGTGGGTAGGGTGGTGCCTAACATCATGCCATGTGAGCGTAGGGCGATAAATGCAGCCTTTTTCTAACAGGGTGGCGTTTATTCTAAGTGAGTGCTCGGGGCTGTTCATCCGAGGGGGTGTACCGGTCCTTGGCATGCGTGAGTAAAGCATCTGCCTATAGCAGGCTATCCCTGTATCTTCCCCATCAAAATGTTGAGAATTGGCAGCCAAGGCCATGAGGAAGGGCTGCCAAGGCCTCAGTCTGTTAAACACTTTGGGCATTTTGCTTCTGGGAATACTGCCTACATGCACATGCTGACCAAATGTTAAGCAGCTCTTAAAGAGGGCGCCGTACTCTTCAATGAATGCTGTGTCTTGAAAATCGTCTCTAAATTTTACATGTTTATGATTGATGGTTGGGTGAGTGCCACCCGCGAAAACAGTAAATCCGAGATTTTCGGCTTTTTTTAACAACCATTCTCTGCTATTTATGATGTGTGAGGCAAGTGATTGAGGAGAATCAAGAATAGGACTGATCACTTCAATTACGCCCTGGTGTGGCTCACGACTGAGGGAGAATGGCATCCCTCGGGCGTCTGTAAATAGTCCGGCTGGAGGTTCGTGTGGCTTGCCGTCTGACAGCAGGAAAAACTCTTCTTCTACACCGAACTTCATTTTACATCCTTGAGCAACATATTACATAACATCCTTTTATTGAGGGGTATAGTAGCAGAATTAACAAAAACCAATGCGCGTTTTTATTTTTTTAACGTTCTGCCGATAACGCCATGATTCACTAAAGATTTAGCTGTCTTTTGTTTAATCACATCGGCCAATTTCCATAGCGCGACAAGTAGCGCAAAAAAAGAAAAGATAACAAGTAAAGATGAAAATGAATCGGCGAATGCGTAGTGCCATGCGTGATTTATTGTATTTGAACGTGTCGCGTCTGGATGAAATTGGATTTGCGCATAAAACGCATGTTTGTACATTGTATAGGCGGTGGTCGCACTGATACTAACAGCACCCCCTAACGCACGCATGGTGGCATAAAGCGTCGATGCTTCGCCTATATCCTCATGGGAAGAATTGCTGACAAGCATAAGGGTGAGTGACATTGCACAAAGAGGGATCCCAATTGCCCGCAGTGTTTGGGGTAGGAAAAACATGTCGCTTGTGAATGCGGGAGTGATAAATGACAGCATGAGTATACTAATCGCCACGCAGACGCCTCCTATCAGTAAAATAAGAAACATTGATAGATAGCGTCTCAGAAGGGGAAAAAAGGGGAGTAGCGCAAGTTGAGGAATGCTAGTGTAAAGCACAACAACGAGTACCTCTTCTGGAGGGGCGTGAAGTGCTTGTGTAAGATAGTAGGGAATAAGGTACATAAAGCCATAAATTAACGCCCCCATAATCCCACCAGACAAAATAATAACCCCTACTCTTGAAGAGAAAAGGAGTTTTATCGGCAGCACCGGCGTTTGACTGTTTGCTTGATGAACAACACCCGCAAAAAAAAGAACGGTTCCGCTGTAGAGACCCGCGCGAATAAGCGAGCTTTCGAGCCATCCGTGGTCGTGCCCCATATCGAGTGTAAATATCAGCACACCCAGCCCCAAGGATAAACTAAATAGTGCGACAACGTCTGAGTAACGGTAGTGACGATCCTCATTTTTTTGCAATGGTGTGCTAGGGGAATGTAGAAGAATAAGCCCTAGAAATGACAGCATTGCACATAAAACAAACATAAGGTATACGGTTTCTGAAGTAAGAAACCCAACAAACACAGGCCCTACAATGGGGGCGGTGGCACCCATGACCGAAAAATAAGACAGTAAGGTGGCATGCCTGTTGTCGTCATGGTAACGTTTAATAATCACGGGCACCACGGCAATCAGAATGCCGCTTGATAACCCTTGGATCACGCGAGCAAAAGCCAGCCCCTCGAAGCTTTTGGATAACGCACACAGCAGCGAAGCAAGTGTAAATATCAAAGATGCATAACGGGAAACCGTGACCGGCGAATTATTCTTCAGCCACAGAGATAACGTCGGCAATGATGCTATTTGCGCAACCAAGTATAGCGACGTTATCGCGCTCATACGGTAAAGAGGAACATCGAGCGTCAACGCGAGTGGCGCAATCGCATTACTCATAGCGTTGATGCCAACAATGGCAGCGAAGCTTGAAATTATCGCGCCGGCTGTAGCGAGAGTGTTAGAGTTCATAATGTCTGAGTCACTTTAGCCGACATGCCTATGGAAAGGGGTGCCGAATGTTCATCAGGGTTTATTGATATCCTGACAGGAATGCGCTGAGTGATCCTGGTGATGTGACCTGACGTGTAATTAGGCGATACGGGTGAAAGGTAAGCTCCCCCAACGGGGCTCACAAATTTTATAGTCCCTGTGTAAACGAGGTTGGGATGAGCATCGAATTTTACATGGACAGGCTTTTCTTTTTTTAATCTATTAAGCTCAGTTTCTGAAAAATAGGCCGTAATGAAATAGTCATCTTTTTTCATAAATTGAAGGATGTCATCACCTTCTTTCAGCACGCTCCCTTTGAAAGCATTGACTTTTGTTATAGTGCTTAGAGGTGGGACAGTAATGTGATATTTGTTTTTTAAGGCGGATAATAAACCAAGTGATGCTTCGAGATGCCTGATATTTTCACTGGCTACATGCTGCTGGTTGATGCTTTTTTCAATAAGCTCCTCAACATCTTTCTTTGTGGTGTTTGTATCATAAAGATTGTCGTAGAGTGGAGCCATCGCGAGCTCTGAGTTGTTTGCAGCATCGTTCGAAACCGCATTTTCAGACAGCGCTAACAAGATGGCATCATGCCGCGCCTTTGCAACTGAAATGAAATCGCGGACAACGTCTATTTGTTTTTTAATCTCAATCAACCTCTTTTTAAGCGCCTGCTCTTCTTTGGTTGCATGCTCAAGAGCAAATTGATTTATTTTGATCTCGTGCTCTATGTCGATTAACTCTTGTTGCCAGCGTGTGTCATCGAGGCGGATGACTTCTTTTTGATGTGTGGTTGAGTCGCCGATGTTGGCGTTAGAAAACAAAACTTCAGCAGACACCTCGGATTTTATCGTGATCACATCTGCATTAAGGTAAGCGATATCAACGCTAATCTGTTTGCTTGAACGATGCTCAAGATAAAAAAAACACAGCGCCGATATAACGATAAAGGCCGCGAGGTAATATGGAGTTTTCCTTGTCAAAACGTAGCTTCCAGACTGCTTACTAATGAAGGATGTCATGGTATCACAAAGTAGGCGAAAAAATTATTTCAAAAAAAATCAAAAAAAAGCTTGCGTTATTGAGAATGTGTAGTATATTACTTCACATATCGCAGCAACTGCTGCAAATTAAATTTTATTTGAGAGACTATTATGTTCTTACTGAATGCCAACAATCAACAACGTGCTACCCAGGCGATACGCCAGGGCGGGATAGTTGTGGCTGCGCAAGTAGTCGGCAATCAGGCGGATGATAATATCATCTTAATGTCGTAGACACCATCACTTGGGTGCTACGGCACCCAAGGGAAGTCAAATGACCGAAACCCCTTGGGAGAAATCTCAAGGGGTTTTTCGTTTTAGGAGCGAAAAAAATGCGAGAAGAACAGTACCGATTAGCGATGATGTGTTTAGATCGCATTGAAGCCGCAATGGATACCATTGCAAAAGCGTACGGTTATGCATCAATGAATGCGTACCTGGATGCGAATGGACTGAATGATACGTTGCCAAAAGCGGCGTAATGAACAAAGGGCGGTTGGCCGAGTGGTCGATGGCAGCAGGCTGTTAACCTGCCGGAGGTTTCCTCCCGCGTTGGTTCAAATCCAACACCGTCCGCCATTACGTGATAATGACAGCGTCATTGTCACAAATACATTGTAGGGGTATAGCCAAGTTGGTTAAGGCACGGGGTTTTGATCCCTGGATCGAAGGTTCGAGTCCTTCTACCCCTTCCAAGTTAAAAAGCCATGCTGTGAAGCATTGCACAATGCCCGAATAGCTCAGTTGGGAGAGCGCCTGTCTTACACACAGGAGGTCACTGGTTCGAGACCGGTTTCGGGTACCAAACAGTGGGGTTGTGGTCGAGTTGGTTAAGATACCGGTCTGTCACATCGGAGGTCGCGGGTTCAATCCCCGTCAACCCCGCCACTTTGCTAGGGGAGTCGCCAAGCGGTCTAAGGCCCCGGGCTTTGATCCCGGTATGCGCAGGTTCGAATCCTGCCTCCCCTGCCAAATTCTGCGGGCACCGCAGGGTAAAAACGTGCCAATTTTGTGGGAAGGAGCGGTAGTTCAGCTGGTTAGAATGCTGGCCTGTCACGCCGGAGGTCGCGGGTTCGAGTCCCGTCCGCTCCGCCACACAGACAATATGATGAAGAATACATCGGTGGGATGTAGCCAAGCGGTCTAAGGCAGTGGGTTCTGACCCCGCGAACGGAGGTTCGAATCCTTCCGTCCCAGCCAATGTGTTTTTACGGTGCAGGCATAGCTCAGTCTGGTAGAGCCGCAGGTTTCCACCCTGTGGGTCGTCGGTTCGAATCCGACTGTCTGCTCCAACTTTTACTGCGGATGTAGCTCAGTTGGTAGAGCATCTGGTTGCCAATCAGAAGGTCACGGGTTCGACTCCCGTTATCCGCTCCAGAAAAATGTTGACAGTTTGCTGGTGTGTTGGTATTATACTGTCACTAAATTGATGTTTAAAATTACGGCCCGTTAGCTCAGTTGGTAGAGCAATTGACTCATAATCGAGAGGTCGCTGGTTCAAACCCAGCACGGGCCACCATTTTTAGATAATGTAAGTGTTATGTACCGTGTATTACGGTGCGATGGGGATGTAGCTCAGTTGGGAGAGCATCTGCCTGGCAGGCAGAAGGTCACCGGTTCGACCCCGGTCATCTCCACCAATGTTATTATGGGGTTTGGGCGTTTGGGTCCCTCGGTAGGTTTATCCTCCGTGCTCGCTTCGATTGCAAGGGGCTCCACCAGTTAATGGTTGTACGTGTTGATTGAAGAGCAGTTTTGCGGGTTCGAGTCCCGTCAGAGTTGTCTCTGCTGGTGTAAAGTGACCAACATAGCTTGGATTTCAACAAACGACAACAAGTCTCTTGGCGACAGAGTGACGACGAAGTGTATGGCGCACGTGAACCGACGATAGTGGCGACACGACAATAGGGGAGAAGGCGCGGTTCGAGTCCGTGATAGTCGCTGGCTTGATCAGCCTGGCCGAGGGGCGGCGCTAACAAATGATGATTGATACAGGCATAATACATCTGTTTCAGTCGTCTTGATTTTGGGGTGGTAGCTCAGTTGGGAGAGCGCGGCACTTGCACTGCCGAGGTCGCCGGTTCGAGACCGGCTCACTCCACCAATTTCGCAGCAACAGCTGCGTGAATGAACGCTGTATAGCGAGGTGTGTGTAGCTCAGATGGGAGAGCGCAGGTCCAAGGCCACAGTTTGTGGCTGGCAGACCTGAGGTCGCGGGTTCGATGCCCGTCCGCACCGATTAGGTAAACTGAAGCACGCGGGTTCGAATCCCGTCCTGTCCTTTCGAGGGCGGGATAGTGTAAAGGATTAGGAAAAAGCACGCAGTGTACCTAACTTTATTTTTGACTCTGTAGCTCAGTTGGTTAGAGCGGTGGACTGTTAATCCGTAGGTCAGTGGTTCGAATCCACTCAGAGTCGCCATTTTTGAGGCATCCCGGTATGAACGGGCACTCCTGTCGAGGCGAAGTGGGAGTGTGGAGTGCGGTCAGAGAGGTTCGCGTGATCTGATTTGCGTCTTGTGAGGACAGGCTCCAAACGTGGTGCGGCGCGTGCAAAACGCCTAATCCACGCCTCAATCCCCCCTTTTTGTGTTCATTAAATTAAGATATCTGTTTCTTTTTCCTTCTGTATGCAGCATGTATTTTTCATATGCATAGGCTATATGCTTTCTATTGAAGTAACTCCATGGAAGAAGTTCAACTTCACTGCTCTCTCCAGTGTCATAGCGAAGGGCGTTTAAGTAACCTTCGCGCCATATGTCATCGTTGTAAAGCTCGATGGCCGATAGCCAAAATTCCGTACACGCCTGGGCCAATGCTACATCATCATGCGCTTTAGAACATTGCGACTCGATCGTATTTCCATTTTCTCTACTTTCAATAGTCTTGGCTAAGCCGTCATGGAATAATCTCATTGGATATGTTGGTGTCGCCAGTATATAGCAAAAACTCGCGAAGATGTATGCGAACACTGTCGCATGAATTGCATTTATAGCAAAACGAAGCATTTAACTTATTAATCCTTTTTGTTTATATCACCTGACAATAATAACACAACTTATTATGTTTTTCAGGTCTTTATTGGAGGAATGCATTAGAGAGCGATTAATTGTGATAATATACACGTTATTTTCACAATGAGGTAAATGTGATTATGAGGCTTACGTTATTGCCAATATTTGTATTGATCGCTCTGATAGGAGCATTAGGGAAGACCCCAGGTAAAGCCAGGGATGAATCATACTCGACACCGAACATGGTTGGCTTCAAGTATTTAGAAGTCTACAAGGAAGAAGATGTTTTGCCGCCCTTTCGTTCTGCCGGTGTAAAGATCAGCAATCCAGTTTTGGCCGAGGGGGCAGGCGAACTCCATGAGCAGGTTTACTATGATCATAAAAATCGGATAGTGTCTCGTTTGGGTATTTATGTTTTTGGTAACAATAAAACACAGTGTGAGACGTTTGACGACAAAGTGTGGCGCGCCGTTTCATCAACGGAAAGTTCAACCTTCAGTAGAGTTGATGATCGTGTATTAAAAGGGCCCTTTGACAGCTTCCTTAAGCGCAATGTGGACTGTATGCGTGGCTATGTTGCTTACTTGCTTTCAACGGAGTCGGTTGAAGAGGCGCATGAAGACTGGTTGGCGCGCCCATTAAAAATAGCAAAAACCTCTAATACTCATTAGAGGTTTTGTTTCTTTGTGTTAGTGGGCTCTCAATGGTCAGTGAAGAAATAAAAATCTGTCAACGAATCACTTTGATAACGATGTCGCCGACCGGCTCGCAGCAACAGGGCAGTATCTCCCCTTCATTTAAGCACGCTAGCGGCATGTTTTCATAATGTACTTCGCCGGATACCATTTTTGTTCTGCAAGCGCCACAAAAACCTTCTCTGCAATGCGCCTCTACGTAGATTTTAGACTCTCTCAGCACGTTAAGCAGTGGTTTGCCTGGTTGGTGAGGGAGGGCCAAATGGTCCTCCACAGTGATGATGCTCTTCTTAGAGTTCGAAGTCGCCGAATTCATCTTCGCCCACTTCCGCATCAATTTGACCTACGAGGTAGCTTGAAATTTCACTTTCCTGAGGCGCCACTTGCACATTATCCGAATTGAGGTAATTGTTCATCCACGGCAAAGGGTTTGAGCGCGATTCATAAGGCGAATCATGGCCAATAACCTTCATTCTTTCCGTTGCCATGTATTCCACATAGTCTTTTAGTATTTGCGCATTAAGCCCTAGCATAGAGCCTTGCTCAAATAAGTAATCCGCCCACTCTTTTTCTTGCTCGACAGCATCAATGAAAATCTGACGTGCTTCATCTTTGAGTTCCGCAGCAATGGCCGCCATTTCTGGGTCATCTTTGCCATTTTGCCACAGGTTAAGTATATGCTGTGTAGACGATAAGTGAAGATTCTCATCGCGCGCGATAAGTCGAATGATTTTGCTTGAGCCTTCCATTAACTTGCGTTCAGAGAAAGCGAACGTACAGGCGAAAGACACATAGAAGCGGATTGCCTCAAGTGCATTCACAGCGTTCATGCAAAGGTAGAGTGCCTTTTTAAGTTCACGCAGCGTTACGTTATAAGTATTGCCATCCGATGCGACATGCTCACCTTCACCTTTAGCTTGGTAAAGTTGTGTAAGCAAGATAAGGTGATCGTAATGCTTAGATACCGCCGTCGCTCTGCGTTGAATGTGCGCGTTCTGTGTCACATCATCAAACACCAATTCAGGTTTGTTATAGATGTTGCGAATAATATGCGTGTAAGAACGTGAATGTATCGTTTCAAAAAATGACCATGTTTCAACCCACAGCTCAAGTTCGCTTAAGCTTGTAATAGGAAGAAACGCAATGTTTGGGCTTCTACCTTGTACCGAGTCTAGTAACGTTTGGTATTTAAGGTTTGAAGTAAAAATATGCTTTTCTGCGGGTGACAGCTTTTCAAAGTCAATGCGATCGCGCGAGACATCAACCTCTTCGGGGCGCCAGAAAAACGAAATTTGTTTCTCTACTAGCCGATCGAAAATAGCCAGCTTTTGCTGATCATATCGTGCAACGTTAACCGGTGCGCCGAAAAACATGGGTTGAACCAGTGGGTTTTCACTGTGTTGGCTAAATGTTTGGTACATACATCCTCCGTTAATGGGCGGATTGCATCCGCCCTCAACGCTATTGCTAGATTGTTATATTTGCTTCATCAGTGAAGCGTTCCTTTTTATGGGGACCTATATTTTACAGGCGCCGCCCGCACAATCGTCTTCTTTCTCCGTCACTTCCGTAATTTCAGAAGACTCCCCCGCACCATCACGTGTATTGTGATAGTAAAGTGTTTTAATGCCCCACTTGTACACGTTAAGTAGGTCGCGAAGCAATAACTTCATTGGTACTTTTCCACCTGGGTATTTCGATGGGTCGTAGTTCGTGTTGGCAGAAATGGTCTGGTCAACAAACTTTTGCATGATCGCCACAAGCTGCAAGTAACCGTCGTTGCTTGGCATGTCCCATACACACTCATAAGCATGAGCGAGCGTCTTGATGTCAGGCACAACTTGCTTCATGACACCATCCTTGCTTGATTTTACTGAAATCAAACCGCGTGGAGGCTCAATGCCGTTAGTGGCGTTCGAAATCTGCGATGATGTTTCAGATGGCATCATTGCCATGAGTGTTGAGTTTCGCATACCGTGAGTAAGCACATCTTGGCGCAATGACTCCCAGTCATACTTCAATTCAAAGTTGGCGAATGCATCAATGTCTTTCTTGTACGTATCGATAGGCAAAATGCCTTTTGAGTAAGTGGTTTCATTGAAGCCTGGGCATGCCCCTTTTTCTTTCGCTAATGCAACAGATGCTTTCATTAAGAAATACTGCGCCGCTTCAGACACTTCATGAATAAGCTGATTTGCAGAGCCATCAGAGTATTTCATGCCGTTTTTGGCGATGTAGTACGCCGTGTTGATAAACCCGACTCCCAGTGTACGACGTTTCATGCTGGCATGATAAGCCGCAGGTACAGGGTAATCTTGATAATCCAATAGAGAGTCCAACGCTCGAACAGCAAGGTCAGCGAGCTCTTCCAAGTCATCGGTATGCTCAATTTTACCTAAGTTAAACGCTGACAGTGTACATAGTGCTACTTCACCATTTTCGTCATTGACATGGGATAGTGGTTTTGTCGGAAGTGCAATTTCCAAACATAGGTTGCTTTGTCGAACCGGTGCAACATTAGGATCAAACGGAGAGTGCGTGTTACAGTGATCTACGTTTTGAAGATAAATGCGGCCGGTGCTTGCACGCTCTTGCATAAAGAGAGTGAACAGTTCCATTGCTTCAATCGATTTTTTGCGAATGCTATCGTCGTTCTCATATTGAACATAAAGGCGTTCGAACTCACTCTGATCGGCAAAAAACGCGTCATATAGGCCCGGTACATCAGACGGGCTGAAGAGTGTCACCTTGCCGCCTGTCATCATGCGCTGATAGATAAGCTTATTGAACTGGACTGCATAGTCCATGTGGCGTACACGGTTTTCGTCAACGCCGCGGTTGTTTTTAAGCACAAGCAACGATTCTACTTCTAAGTGCCAAGCAGGATAAAACAGCGTCGCAGCACCACCACGAACACCACCTTGAGAGCAACTCTTAACCGCAGTTTGGAAGTACTTATAAAAAGGGATACATCCGGTGTGGAACGCTTCACCACCTCGGATAGGGCTTCCTAATGCGCGGATGCGGCCTGCATTGATACCAATACCTGCGCGTTGTGATACGTACTTCACAATCGTTGATGCCGTTGCGTTGATCTCGTCAAGGCTGTCTCCAGCTTCAACCAATACGCATGAGCTAAATTGTCGGGTAGGTGTTCTCACCCCAGCCATAATAGGCGTAGGCAACGACAGCTTTTGATTTGATATCGCATCATAGAAACGACGGACGTAGTCCATACGCTCTGATTTCGGATATTCAGAAAAAAGACAAGCCGCGACAAGAATGTATAGGTGTTGAGGCGTCTCGTATACGGTTTGTGACACGCGATCTTGGACAAGATATTTACCTGTCATTTGTTGCGTTGCGGCATAGCTAAAGTGCATATCACGCTGATGGTCTAACCATGAGTCCATCTCTTCGTATTCCGCTTCGGTGTACAGTGTCAACAGTGATTTGTCATAGCGCCCCGCAGCTACTTGTTTTTTAACTTGCTCAAACAGTGACCATGGCGTGAAATCACGGTATACCTTTTTGCGTAGGTGATACATCTCTAATCGACCTGCATATTCTGCATAGTCAGGTGTTTCAACCGTTGTAAGGTCAGCTGCCGTCTTAATCAGTGTGCTGTGGATTTCTTCAGTGGTAATTCCATCATAAAACTGAATTTGTGCCTTTATTTCAGTTTGTGACACTGATACATCAAGTTTAGTGGGGGTTTCTTTTGCCCAAGTTAACACGCGATGTATTTTATCAAGATCGATTTTTTCCTGAGTTTTGTCGCGTTTAGTTACCAAGAGGTTGCTCATTAAGGTCTCCTACTACCTGTAGTGTCTATGTAGTGTAAACAGACACTACATGTTGTGTTTTGAGCATTGATTGTATCACATTTACATAAAAAGACAAAGGAACTATGTGACATTTTATTCATGCTTGGTGAAAAATATTGTGATCAAAATAGATAAACAGCTGATCATTTTTTGATCTTTTCTCCCTATAGGTCAATAATCTCAAGTGTAGTCACAAAAAAGGTAATATCTATGTCACACAGAGTCACTATCCATAAACACACCTTCCCCACAATAAAAGAGGCCGCGTCACATTTTGGCATGCCTCGTGAGACATTATCAAGGAAAGTGAATGGTGGGATGAGTGCAGAGGACGCCGTAAACAGCTATTTGTTAAAGAAAAAAAATAAAGCTTCACGTGTTAGTATTAAGCGAGGCCCTATCGTTTGTGCGGGTAAGGAGTACCCAACCCATGCCGCTTTTGCTCGCGCGTTAAAAATGCCGGAGTCAGAATTAAGGCAGCTGCTTGGGAAAGGCCTAACGCCCGAGAAAATAGCCCAAGATGTACTGCTGCCATCGCCAGATACGCATGTCCTTCACAAGAAAAAGCGCATCGATGTCAAAAAGACGAGAAGTTTAATTGTCAATGGCGTGAAATATGCGAATGCGCGCGAAATGGCAAATGATTACGATATGCCCGTAGAGGTAGTTAAGGACAGAGTCGATAAAGCCTGGGCCGCATCGCAAGCAGTAGGATTAACGCCGCCGCCAGATGGTAGAGCGCCAACATTAATGCCAATTGATTATAATGGAAAGTACTACAACTCCATTGTCGACTTATCTGAAGATCTAAAGTTGTGTATCTCCGATTTAGTACGTAGGGTCAATGCTGGTGAAGGGGTTGTTAAAGTGATCGAAGATCTGATAACGACGTCAAACCAACCGCGGCCATCCCCACTTGAGAATAAACCACATAAGCATACTAAAAACACTCTTTCATTGAAAATAAGCAAAACTAAAAAGGCGGATAACGTTGAGCCCATTGAAAACGCCGAGGTAAATAAAGACATTGTATACCAAGGTGAAACCTATCGTTCTGAAGGCGCATTGGCGAGCGCGTATCGCATTCCTATTGCTACATTTATGATGCGTCGAGCCGAAGGCGAGAGCATCAGTGATATTCTAAATGATGTTCCTCTTCGAAGCAAAAAGAGCATGAGTAGAAAAGGCGCTAAGCGGAAGGCGTTAACTGTTGAAGGGGAAAGCTACCGCTCTGTTGCATCGCTAGGGAGAGCATTTAATATAGCACCCCACCGCATTAGGTATTGCATTGAACGAGGTGGAGATGTGGCGGCGCTGATTGCTAAACACAACAATTCCACAGGAAATCATCATCAAAAAAATGGAAATAAACGACAGGAAATTGTGTACGCAGGTAAGGTGTATAAAACCATTACGGATTTAGCCAATGCTTACGGAATAAAGCCCAACACGTTGGCGTCGAGACTGAGAAAAGGTAAATCGTTAAAAGAGGCTGTTGGCGGTAGTGTTAGACCGGATAATTTAATCGAATCGGTTAAGGCGCGTCAAAACAAAAAAGTCTCTTACACGGTCGGTGAACTGACGTTCTATTCTTTAACATCACTGGCAGAACATTTTAATGTTTCTGCGGACGCTGTTGCACACCGTTTAGCTGAAGGGATAACCCCCGCCGAAGCGGTTGGCCAGCTTGCATGGCGAGGCAAACCTGGGCAAGGCAAAACAATCACCATAGCGGGTTACACTTTCCCCTCGATCAAAGCAGCTGCTACTTTTTACGGCGTAAGCTATCCTACTTTACGCAGAAGGCTGAGTGGCGGCGATCTTCCTGAGGTTGCCGTCGGCGCGTCACGGCCGAAGCAGTTACAGGTAGGACACCATTCCTTCTCGACAATAACCGCATTCGCAGAGTATTACAAGTTAGATCCTGACGTGACGCAAAGAAGAATGTTGGCTGGATGGACTGCCGCTGAGATACTGGGTGATGCGCTGCCTCCTCGCGAACGTTATGTATCGTAACGACCTGCCTCGCCTTAGATAGGCGAGGCGTTTATTTTTGCAATGAAATGTTGGTGTGCCTAATCAAGTAATGTGATATTCTAAAGGTATAAATAACTTTTTGCAGCTGAGATGATATGGATATTAATAAAGAAGATTTATTGCGGGAGCTATCTTTACTTTCTGTCTACGAATACACAATGCCAACTGAAGATAAACTACTCTATTCTGTGACTGAAAGATTAGTTGATTTGGAGCATGAGATTAGCGGCAATGCTTATCTTAGACAAGGCAATATTATTGCAGAGCTTCATGCGCACTTTGTTCAAGGATGTCGACGTAAAGTTGAGTCGCTCAGTTCATCGTGGCGGAAGCGCTTGACTTTTAAAGATGAAATTAAAAAAGCAGAACGTCATGCTTCCTTGTGTGAAGATGAGTTTGTCTCTAAGTATGTTAACTTAAGTAGCTTGCCCAATACGTTGTCAGTTCCGGTTTTGCTGCCTCGTGAAAAAGAACTTTACGTGTTAACTTGCCAAAGCCCGCTGCGACAAATGACTTTGCAATTATCTCCGGTAAAAATATACCGGGTAGAAGTAGAAGATGTTGATTTCGCTAGGGGGGAGATACTGCTGTCTTATGAGACTAACCATGGCAGGCTCACACCGCTTTGCTTAGACGGTGAGGGTGGTGAAATTACAACATCAAGCTTAAATAGAAGGTGGTTTGTTTGTGCTGATGGTGCAAGAAAAGTGGCTGGCACGTTGCTCCGTGAGCGAGGACTTAATGACTCCACATTAGAAGAATGTGATTAGCTGTCGTTTGCTCTCCAGATTAAGTTGTCAGGCAAAATGACAGGGTAAGCACTAATGTTGTTAAGTGAATGCCTTTCGCACATTGATAATGCGTGGTCGCTTGATTTGGCTAGCACCTTTTTTGTATAACCTTGACGGGTTTTGTGATCAGACCAAATTAAGGTGTAAAACCGCTCGCCGTTTTCATTATTGTCGTTTTCATTTGATGTTAATTGGCGGCGCATTTCTGTTTTGATGCAGTCCATGAGCTCTTTTTCAGAAAGCGGTCGGCCTCGTCTTATTTTCTCGTGTATTTGTGGATCTGACATAGTTTCTTCGACCTATTTTTAGCACACGCAACGTCTATGTTTGAGTTGTCATAAATAGAATACACGATATTTTCTTGCATGTGTAGTCAAAAGTCTAATCTGTGTCAGAAAAGTTAATTCTCTTTGCTGGTGAGGCCTCAATTGTGGACGTTGTTGACTTAGGGTAGGCGACTATTCTAACGCGGCGATTGTCGTGTTCCATTGTTTTAATGTCGTCACCTTTCAGGTTGGCGGGACGTTGGTTGCCATATGCTTGTCCCCACGTCTGGCTTTTCTTTATCCCTGTATTGCTGATTAGCCATTGTCGAACGGCGGCTAAACGCATAACACTGAGGTCGTAGTTATACTTTGCATCTCCGACAACAGAAGCATGCCCATAGAGGTCGAATTGATAGGCTTGGTGAGGACCAAATTGCGACAAGGCCACTTTTAGTTGCGCTATCGCTGAGTCCGTCAGTGCGTGACTATTGTGTTCAAATAGTACGCTGTGAGAAATAGCACCTTGAGGTAATTGGTACGAATGCTTGCTTTCACCAACACTGACCGGAATGACGCCATTTAGATTTTCTGCGTTGTTAACACAAAAATAAAGTGGTGTGTCTGCGCTTAAGGTTAGCGGTGTGGCGATATCGAGTGTTTTTCCATCACATTGAGGGCTGCTGCCAACCGACAAAGAAAGTCCGCCAGGGCTAATGTGAGAGGGTGGCAGTGTCGTAAACAACGTGGGGGTTGAGGTGTGTTGACAGTGCACATGAGCCACCGCTACAAGACTCTCTCCCTGACGCACGAGTGATGCGGAGGTTCTATCAAAGGTGCAGGACGCCTCACTTTCGCTATTAAATAATATTGCGCTACTGTCGTTTTCTGTTGTTGCAGACAGAGGGTGACAGGTAGCGAATAGTATCGATGTAACTGCAAAAACGAGAAGGCGCATAGTGATTCCTTGTTGATAGACTGGTTTTCGTTGCTCTAACGATAATGTATGGTATCACAATGCGCGCATTTTAGTCTTGCTGAAATAGCCATCGACTCATTTTGTTTCGTAAAGTCGAGCAGCGGCATGCCCGGCTAAAATTAGTCAACGAGAGGAGATTTTTAGTTCGCCTTCTTCATTGCAACCTCTTGAGTCCTGTATGTCGCGGAGGCGGCAGGAAAACTCTCTTAAGATATAAGAGATAGCGCCTCCTGCAAGGCCTAGCACGACAACAAGGGTGAGCGTAGTTATGGACACGTCGTTCATAAAGAGACCTCCGCGGGAATGACGTCTTTCTTTTTTGTGTAAACGGGGGAGTTATTCATCCACCCCAAGTCGTCAGCGTCCCTGTCATTGAGCCGTTCGGGCATCCCATTGACTTTTATCTCATAGATGTCGTAGCTATGATAATCATCGCCATCGCTATCAGCAGAGGCATCAGCCATCGCCTTTGCAGTATCTAATATTTTAGACATGCCGTGCACACCTTGTCCACAATGCCCCTGCTTGTAAACAACAAAAAGGGATAATGTTTGATTTATGGGCGCGTTAGTTTCAAAATCTTCAGGCTTACCTTTAAGGCGAGGTACGCTTAATATTGGCTCCGCATTCATCCAACCAAAATCACGCATGTAGTTGACGCTAAATTTAGGAAGCTTGTTTAGGGGAACGGTGTAGATGTCATATGATTTGTAATCACCGCAGTCATAGCGTGCGCCGTGGTGAGCCAAGAATGTCGCGTGCTGTTTGTCAACAGCAATGCCATGTATACCGTGACCATAAGTGGCTTGTTTGTAGACCACAAACAATACAGTGTCGTTCTCGTCAATCCCTAAATCTGAACTGTCTTCTAAAAGAGGGTCAAAATCAAACATATGTCATCCTTTTCAACGTTTGCTTGGATAAATAGTGAAAAAAGTATAACACAAAAAAAAAGATGCGGCGCTATTAAGCGCCGCATCCAAGTATAAAAAAATATAATTAGGTATTAAAAGTTATCATCATTGCATAATGCGCCTATCCATTCAGATATCTGCTTGTTTTTCTCTGAATTAAACACCTCGGTTGGGGGGAGCATCAGTTTTTCCTGATCAAGTAACATGTGTGCTTGCTCGCATCCCGCTGGCGTCGTCTGCTGAAGATGGAAGATGTGGCCTGCTACACTTAGGTTTTCCGTCGCGATTGTGTCGCTATTTGGGCTTTCAGCAAGTGCAACGGTTGGCCCCAGTGATTGAGCGATTTTACTTTGCAACCTGACAGATACATCAGTGGGATCTAGCGAGAAAAGCGCAACCAGTAGACTGCCAGCAACCGTAAGAGATAGATAAGTGAGTAATTTCATAGTTTTCCTCAATTGTGTTGACGTTGTTTACATCATTATAATATCAATAAAACAAAGGTGTGTCAAAAATAAACTTTTGTATGTTATGTAATATTGTTGTCTTCATCGCTCTCTGCATGATATAATAAGTGTATATTAAAAAAGAATCGTATTTATGGCTGACGTAAAGATAATTTCAGATGCGTCCTATGATAAGGACCTTCACCTCACCGGTTATGCTGGTGGGGTTTTTGTGTCGGACCATGATCGTGTAGATATCTCCCATCGATATTCAGGCGTTGCGGCGGAGCACGAAAATATACAACAGGGTGAAATGCTGGCCATCCTGGTTGGCGTTAGGGAACTTTATCGACGATGGGATATGATGGAAGTCGTCGTCGATTCACTTAAGATATATTGTGATAATCAAACGTGTATTGATATGCTAAGTGGCACGCTATCAGTAACCGATGATCATGAGTTAATGTCTATGGTGCAAACCATTCATGAAAAGCTTGCTGAAATGAATGTCGTCCCTCTCTGGATGCCAATAAGCTCCCACAAGCCTGATATTCAAGCGTCTGGTATTGAGAAAAGGCACAATGAGATAGACCGAATTGCTGGCATGGCAAGGAAGGAAGCAATCTCACAAATGCTGGCACCAGATATTAGTAGCAGTCAGCATGTCGCTTTGTTGATGCCCGGACAATTTTCTGACAAGAAAGTTGAAGCTGCTGTTGAGATGCTCGGGCGATATATGGCAAAGAATAAAATAAAATCTCGTCTTTTTATCGACGCGGCCGTCACCAGTCAAGAGCATCCTTTTACGAGAGCTGTTGAAGATGAGTGTCGCGCGCAGAATATTCCTCTTCCTTATTTATGCAAAGTTTATTACTACAATGCTCAAGCCAGTCGTTGTGGGATGGATATGACGTTGTTGAGGTATCACGTTTTTAAGGAAGGGCATGACCCTCATTTTTCGTTAAGCCATACGCCCGCTCAAAGCCGTGCAGCTATAGCATCAAGGTTGCTTTTTGGTGATCCCAATATGACGCAGCCTTACGCAGATATAAGAACGGGAAGAAAGTTCCCACCATCAAAGATTGTATTTGACCTCATGGCACCACTGAACAGCGAAGCGCTACTTCCCAATTCGGTGCAAGGTTGGGTACATACGTATTTACGTTACATAAAAATGCCGCTGTTGGCTGGCGTGTCTGCTGCATTGCGTTATTATGATCTGGTTATTGATGATGACTTAGAGAGTATTGATGAAAAGCCCAAAGCTATCACTTCTCCTGTTAGCGTTACACACTCGACAAGTGCTAATCAGCATAAATATCACACTAGCTCTCTTATGGACGACCTAAGGCGAACTTACATGCGTTATGATCATGAGGGAGACGATAGCGCCATGATTGAAAAAATGATCCGTGTTATGCAAAAACATGGCGCGCCTAACACGACGTTATTTAAACAAAGCATGGAGCGGTTTATGTTTTGCAATATAAAAAATGAATCCAGTGTGTTTTTGCGTCGTGTCGTCAGTCAGATGAAGAAGTTAAGTCCTGATTTAAAACAGGTGCTATAAGTCATGGATAGTAAAACACTCCTTCTTTTTTTATCTTTAATGGCTCCCTGCTCGCTGGCACAGGAGGTCGAGGTTTCTGCGCTTGCTCAACTCAATGTGGGACAATGGCAACTTATAGGTGAACGTGGAAACTTGGCATTAGGTGACAGCGCATCAGAGAGGCGGCGTTTCTCATGGCGTGAAGGCGAAGTTGAGGTGCGTGCTTGTTATCAGTATCGTTATGGCAAATTGGGTTTAGGTAATCGACTTGTTGATATTACCAATGACATATTTGATCTTGATTGTGATTTTGTTACCTATATAGATGGTGGATGGGGCTTGATGCCCAAGCGCTATAGAAGTCGAAAAGCCTACCTCCAATCTCAATCTCGTTGGTCCAGCGAGTAGTTTTTATCAAATCTTCAGCGAGAAAACCTAGCGGTCTTTCATCGCTTGCAGTTCACTCATGTCTACATTTCAGCTTCGCAATGTTATTTGATGTTGCGCTTTCGCCACACGTCGTGCGCGCATAAAAAAACGCAACCTATAGAGGTTGCGTCAGAGGAATGTAGTTTTCAAGCTTTAAGGCCAAATCACAATATCTTAAAACTTGCAAGCATTATTGCACAAAAAAAATAATGATGCAAGCGTAATTTTGGATAAAAACAATATTTTTTATCTACGAATATTTTCAATATTAACATAACAATGCCATTCCTGCAAGGGGTCGACGTCTTAAGGTTTAAATGGCTACGGTTATATAAAAAAAGTAAAGTGTGATATAGTCGATAGGTAACCAGAAAGGAATGAAGAAAGCATGACGCCGTTAATAAATTATTCACATCTCTCCTTGGGTAGAAGCTTGTCGACAATAGAAGAACTTGTACGTGACGCCAAAGAAAGCGGCGCTGAGATTGTTGGTTTGACAGATTGGCATACGATGGCAGGAGCACCGCGTTTTCTTGCAGCTTGTGATAAGGCGGGTATAAAGGGCGTGGTTGGTGTTACTGTTAATGTTCAGGTTAGTGAGGCTGAGGCCGGGACGCTGGTTTTCCTTGCCAATGATGACAATGGTTATCGAAACCTTATTAAGGTGCTCAATGTTGCAGGAGAGGCGGGGGAAGGTTTAGGTCTGCCTTACTCTCATTCCGTTCCGATTGATAAACTTTTTGGCGAGGGGGTTGTTTTTGATGGTATTACGCTCTTGGATGGGCACGAAGGTTCGCTTTCTCACGTTCTTGTTAAATCTAATTTAAATCAAGGCTGGTTTAACACGATAGCCAACAAGTTTCCAGAGTCATCAAGACTCGCTGTCGCCACGCCAAAGGCGAAACACCCGGCTTTTGATAAGGTGCCGATTGAACGGCGTATTGAAACACCGGTGTCTTTTGCAACCAAGCGAAATCAAATTCCACTGCTTAAAGCGTATTTTGAAGACACCTACATGTCGTCTCTTCCTAAAGAAGAGAATCAAAGATTAAATGTTTTGTCTCGCCTTTTTGATGGCAACAGTATGGATACAATGGCGACGTTGGGTGGCAACAACGTGATGCCTATTGAGTCTTTTTCAAACAGGTTTGAGCCGCTTTCTGTTTATCATCCTGATATAAAAGTCAAAGGAATACCCAAAAACACTGGCGTGAGTTTTGAGAGTGCGTTGGCCTCTGCATGGCCCCAGTTCTCAGCACGCCTAAATCCAGAAAAAAGAAAAGCGTACAAAGAGCGTCTTGACAATGAACTGGCTGCAATAAAGAACGCCGGTTACATTCCTTACTTTGATAATATTGTTTATATGAAAAAGTGGGAGGAGTCTCAGGGTGGTCATGTGATGTTAAGGGGGTCGGGGGTTGCCTCTCTGGCATTTTATGTGTTGGGTGTAACAAGTATCGACCCGATGCGTGAAGATAGACAGTTGATGTTTGAGCGTTTTGTTGACCCAGAACGCGCAGGAGAGCCTGATGTTGACGTTGAATTTTCAAAATACACTTCTTTTTATACTCGTCTTGACAAGCATCTTCCCGGCCAAGTCGCGATAATAAACGACGCAAAGGGTGTAAAGTCTTCAGATGTGTTGCTTAACCTGGTAGAGAGAGCGCTCACACAGTTGTCGGCAATGGATGAATCCGAGAAGAAGGCTTACAGAAAAGCGGTTAGCGACTTACGTAAACGCGTCCCGACAAAGAAAAACAACAGAGCAAAACCTGTCGATGCGTGGGCGCAAGATGTTGTTGCTATGATGAGAAATGGCGGGCGGCTCAGTGAGCGCGAAAGGCATGTTGTTAGTGCAGCCAAAATGATGGTGTCGGGGAGAAGAGCATATAGTGTATCTAACAGCACTGCGATCATTGTTCCTGAGGGAGTGGATCAATTATTTAGTACCTATCGAGCAAAGAAAGGGACGGGGACCGTAAACAAAGTGTCTCTAAGCAAAGATGATTTGTTGTCAACCGGACTGATAAAATACGACTTCCTTGCTAACCGTTTTTTCTCTCGCGCAGTTAACGTTGCAGAAGCACTGAACACCGACATTTACCGTGAGGCGGATCCGAACAGCCCAAGTATATCTCGTGTTTTTGATAAACGTGCATACATTGGGTTAACCCAATTAAGTAGTACCGTTGGCCCTCGATTGGCCGATATCATGAAACCAAGAAACCTTAGCGAGTTAGTGGCGCTTTCAGCATTGATCCGTGATGGGGCATCGCAAGCCAATTTAGAACTTGCGGAACACTTTTTGCGCTCTAAATATGACAATGCATCAACCATAAAAGGAAGTCCTTTAGAAAAAATCTTGGGAGATACTTATGGTTTATTGCTTTATGAAGAGCAGTTGCTCCGCATCCTAATGGACAAAGGGGGATTTTCCTTTAATGAAGCAGACAAACTGCGCTCTGGTTTGAAGAAAGGTAGTAGTGAGTACATTGATAAATACCGCGAGCGTTTTATTCAAGAAGCGGCTCGGCAAGGGCGTGAGGAAGGCTTGTCGCCTGAAGACGCTTTGTCTCAAGCTGAATTTTGCTATGCCCCTATAGAGAACAAAAGAAATCGATTTGTGTTCAGTAAAGCTCATGCTAGCGCGTATATGGAGCTTGGGGTTATTCAGTGTGACCAAAAATGTTATGCACCGGCCTTGTTCTATGCAGAGGTGTATTTGGACAAAACCGCAACTTTCGCGTTCCCTGAGGGGAAAAATGGTTGGCAAAAAATTCGCAAGGTGGGTTTGTACGATATATTAAATGAATGGCAAGCGCTAGGCTTTAATCGCCATCGCCATAATGCTCAGCACCTTGTCGCCGCTATTGCTAATGCAATGACCCGTGAAAAGAAGGCCGCGCACCCTGACCCTGAGTATCGTAAAAATGTAGGTGAAATAGTCGGAGAGTTAAAAGAGGCTATTGATAACGGTGCGATGGATTTCATTATGCCTGACGGCATGGATAGAAATAAACTTAAGGCTTTTGTTGACCATAAAATGGGAAAGGTGCCTGCGCCGAGTGTGAAGTCTGCCCCGCGGGATCGCCGCGATGTTTCGGGAAGCAAAAAGCCATCATCCAATGAAAATAAAATGGCACAGGCGGGTGGTGACGCATCTCAGATAAAAAACACCGCGATGCCGATTAATGGCAGGAAGGGAAAAATCGACTTTGATACGGAGATATTACCAGGCGCTTTTTTTGACTTTTTGCAACGCGAAGGGATTGTGAAAGAGTTGAGGATCGAGCGAAAAAGTGCGACACAGGACAGCTTCAAGTTCTCTTATGCGACGAGAGGAGGCCAAGAAAGACAGCGCAATTTCGTTGGTACGGGTCTTCGTCCAGATGCCGTCTCTAAGCAATCTCCAAAGTGGATGACTACCGTAACTGAGCAAGGGAGTCGAAACGCCTACCCTTTCCTTGGATTAGTTGCACATCTTCAAAATGAAATCGGGTTCATGGGAGACATAAAGATAGGCACAACAGACCGAAATGGCTTGGTTAAGGGTCAGTTTGTGCCTTTGATTAAAGCGTTTACCGGTTGGCTTTCTCGGACTCAAAACAAGCTTTATCCTATGGATATCAAGTCAATGACGGACTACTTTGAATTTGACGTCACGACATCACCTATTATCCCTGCAACCCAGCGCAGCGACAGGCGTTATGCGCACAATATGATGATGGAATTATTAAGCGAAAGTCGAGCAGTATCACCAGAGTTACTTAATCGATGGTTAGACCAAGGGCAAATTGTTTTTGTTAAGAGTGCATTGGATGCTAAAAACGAAGATGGTAAAAAGAAGGTAACGATAGACTCACCTCGAAAAAACAAACTGTATACGAATGTTCTTGCCGTGTATCGTTCTGTCGATCCTCACACGCCTCTTTACGATGTGCCACTTGTTGAAGGTGCGGCGATTGGTTCACGTGCTTATCAAAAATTCATTAAGAAAATGGTGCCTGACCCCGCGAGGCCTGATGATCCTAATGCGCCAAAAGTATTGCGCGGCAATAAGATTGATTTTGGTAAAACATCAAAGCGTGCAGCGGCATTGTTTGGCGGTGTAGTAAATAAGGGGGCCGATACGCTTTGGGTAACAGAGGCAATCATAGACACTTACTCTTTTTGCGACATGCAGCACCTTATTGCCGATTACAATAATAGAAACAATGCTTCTCTGCCTGTTGCTGAGGAAAATGCTATTAGCATTCGTAGTGCAGGCGGCGGTGTTCGCTTGATGGAACAAATGCTGGGGATTCAGTCTTTAATGACAGAAAAGGCTGGGCAATTTCACAAAAATGGTTCTCCTGTCTACAATGTTGATTTTTGCCAAGTGCAGCGACGTCGCGTCGTTGAACCGCTGAATGAAGATAAAGCGAAAACCGGCAAACAGTGGTTAATGGATAGGACGTTTGTCTGGGTAGGTGATCCTAAAGACAGCAATGAACAAACCGATTTCAAACGTTTTCGTTCGTTACTTCACGCATTCGGCCTAAGTGCTGATGATATTAAAGCACGCATTATCACAGTGCCTGTTGAAGGCAGCAGCGCGACCGCGCGAGAACAAGCTTATCACAAAGCGGCTTCACATATAAAAACACAGCGTGAGCAGATTATATCATCTGACAATTTGGATGTTTGGTTAAGGGGTAATGAGCTAGATGTCGTTGCGAACGACACTGGTTTTACGGTTGGCGTAGTAAAAGAAGAATTGAGTCGAGGGCCCGCATTCTCAACGCTTCCAGAAGATAAGAGAAGTGCGCTGGCCGCAAAACTAAAAGCGTGTTTTGAGACGATGACCGGGGCTAAAGGGATCGGTATTGCTGTTGATCCAGATAAAGGGGGGGAGCAGGATGCGTCGTTTATAAGGGGGGTTTGTGAGTCCATTGGTGTGCCTGTGAAATCACTGCGACCGATCACTTGTAAGCAACTTCCTGATGCATTATGTGGTTACGTAAAAGACAATGAGCTCAAAGACCACAACGATTACCTGACACTTGTTAAAGGGCTGCAAAAGGGCGGTGACGTCGGCTTGGCAGATGAAATGATCCGTTATTATGTACAAGCGTTTGAGCCACCTCGGCAAAGTCAAGACAGAGCGCCTCAGTTGTTGCCTGGCGAGGATATGAAAGGTGGGGTTGTACGTGAACCCAAGATGAAGTAAATCCCATATTTTGAAGATAGGGGATCGCGGCAGAAAATATAATAAGGCAACTGGCATCAAATGAAGCCAGTTTAACCTTTTATAAGGTTAATGCACAATCTGATTTGGCGTCGCCATATTACTTAACAGTGCTGCTTGACTTGCAGGGCTGTGGCATAATGGTTTTCCCGTGTAATACTGAGAACCTTTCATTTCAGAGAGAATAACCATACGTCGCGCTTCGATGTGTTTTTCTAACCATAACATGACATTGCGATCCCCTCCGATATGTTCTTCAGGAGAGAGGTTGCCATCTAAATTATTTTCTACGCAGAATTGTTGGTATTCTTTCTCTAATTGATCCTTGTTCATTTGGCTTCATCCTTATTTTTTCTTTACCTCATCAGGCTAGCACGTTCACAGAAAAAATAAAGGTTATTCTTAGAACAAATTTGCACAAGGTGACTTTGATTGTTTTTTATGCTAATCTCGGAGTGTTTATTGAGCAAAAAAGGTGCATTTGGGAAGCATGCATGGACTATGTTGATATGATTAATGAAACTGTTGAACAAGCGGTAACCGTTTTAAATCAGACATGGCGATATGACGCATGGTTGTATCTGAGTCTGAGCGAATACGGGTGGCACGTTGATCATGTCTGTAGCGATTTGGATATTGCGATAGGAGATAAAATGAATCACAGTGAAGGCGAATACCCCTTGCTGGAAGGTGTTGTTCGTTACCCTTCTGTGATTTCACTCCACTTCAATCGAGGGGCGTCAGGTTACCACATAGATAACATACAGGCTTCATTAATGCATCCACTTACTGATGCAAAGGGGAGCACGTTTGGAGCATTTGTTGGGCTTGCTAAGCGTGGCGTTAGTGCAGACTACAATCGTGCCATCCCTATATTGTCTGTGTTTGCCGAATTTATTATGGTAAACAGGGAGTTGATAAAAAGTCAGGGGCTTATTAAAAGCCAAAGAGAAAAAGCGCTGGCCGTCGCTAAAGAAGATGTCCTTACTAGGATATGCAATCGTAGAGGTTGGGAGGATAATGTTCTTAGGATCAAAGGGCAAATGGCCAGGCGTCGCTATACTCATGGCATCTTAGTGTTAGATATCAATGGTATGAAGGCGATTAACGATACTAAAGGTCATGAGGCTGGTGACGCTTATTTGGTGTCGTTTACTGACGTGGTAAGACAGCGCTTGCGTGATGGTGACGTGTTTGCTCGACTTGGAGGGGATGAATTTGTTATTCTCGCCTATGACACAGATTATAACGGCGTAGACCGACTTATGGTTGACTTAGAAAAAAGTTTTACGCAAAATGGCATTAGTTGTGCGATGGGAGCTTGCGTCTTTGATAACCCGGATGGTTTCGATGCGGCGTTAAATCGCGCCGACATAAAAATGTTTGAGAGCAAAAAAAAGGCAAAGGTTGCCCTAAAAGCAGACGTAGCAGTAAGCGAACGCTTACTGTTAAAGGGTAATGTAGATACAAAAGCCGTTGGCTAAGGGATGTAAGTGCATGGAGCACGCGTTAATATCAACAAGAGATGTGCTAATAGATGATGAATATTGTCTATCGCCCAAAGGAGTAGCGGGCGATGGTGTGTTTCGAAAAAAGTCACTGATGATGTCTATATCGTGCCACGTATTCATCCTGGCCGCCTTGACCTTCTCGTTAAATGCTGCCACATCAACAAAGATAAAAAAAGCTGCGGTTGATGCGCCGGTAAAGGCTCAGCTTTATTTCCCTCGTGTCAATCGAACTTCTGCCGAAAATGTTTCCAACAGTATACCGCTAGCTGAAGAAAAAATACCTGTGTCGGAAGGCGGTTATGTTAGTGATAGCGGGAAATCTGGTAGCCCCCAAAATAGTGACAGTAACGAGAATGTTGTGCACACGCAACGTTTAGATCGACTGCTGGATAAGGCGATACGTTTACAGGAAACAGAGGAAAGCGTCGACATTGTAACGCGTACACTTGAGTATCGAGCTCCGCTTTTAACGATGCCTTCAGATGTGAGGGTGGATGAGCACACTCATGATAAAAAAGAGCAGCCTCTTATAAACAAGGTGAATGACCGGGTGGATGCGCCTGCACCTCTGCCGATTGTTGAAGATAACGAATCCGATGATCCGCTAGTGCGGTACCAAGAAGAAATAGCAATGCATATAAAGTCTTATCTAAGAGGCCAAGTGGAAGACATTGTGGGTTGTGAAGTGATATTAAAACTTTCTGGTGATGGCAAGATCCTCAATGCCACGAATATGACAACAGGTGGCAATTGTCATCAGCTCGTCAATGCGGCATTTAGAGCAAGGCGCGTACCTATGCCTGACGATCCCAGTTTGTTGACTCAGCTCTTGCGGTTGCGAGTGACAATTCGTTAGTCAGAGAGTTTTACCGGTTGTGATGGACGTGAAGGCGGCCCTTCATTTCTTGTTACAGCGGAAAACCGACTGATGCCCTTACCTCCCATCTCCAAGTAGATTTTTTTGGATATTTCATTCATGACAAGCATTCGCATAGCTCGTGTACTTGCAACGTAAAGCAGGTTAAGCTCGTCGGCTAAAATATCCATGTCGTCAAATTTGGTTTGATCGGTAACGTCAGGAAAATCATCAGCCAAACGGACATAGTCAAACTCAAGCCCTTTAGAACGGTGTGCAGTACCAACAATAAGCTCTGCATCTTTAATTTTTCTTGCCTCAAGCTTTCTCAGTTTAGCGATTAAGCGAATGAGGTGGTTGCCATTCTTATCGATGAGTTTAACATTTCTCATCATCTCGGCCGAGCTTGTGTTTTCAGCGGCCGTTTTATAGTCGTCGTAGGAGCGAAACTCGACAAAAAGCTTTTTCCTTTTAACCTTGCTCTTTTCGCCAATGGAGAAGTAGTAAACATCCAATAGCTCTTGGAAGTTATACTTTTCTATTCCACCTATCCAATAGATTCGCTTGTCAATGTTAGCAATCGCGCTCTCAAACGTGCCCGCAACCGTCCTGTGTAGATAAGCGTAAGGCTGTTTTCTGAATGGCCCCATGGCAGAGGGAAGGAGTGCGTCTTCGATGGATGCTAAGCCTTTTATAGGAAAGGGATCACAGCCTGTGTGCTCTGCTTTGTAGTCTAATATGCGGGTTGCGAGATCGGCGACATTTTCACCAAAGCGAAAGCTCTGTTGTAATTTAACAATTTTTGCTTTTTTTCTCTTTGCGAAGCCAGCCATGCTATTGTTGGCTCCTCGGAAGCGATACAACTGCTGGTGTTCATCTCCAACTTCGATGATAGCGCATTTTTGTCTCTCCACCCAATCAGAAACGACGGGGTTGGCATCCTGAGCCTCATCAAAAAGAATTTTTTTGAACCAGCGATGCATTTCTGGTTTTTGAAGTGCGTAAAGTTTCAGGTAACCGTCATGTGTAATGGGGAAATTGACATCAATAGATGTTGCGGCTTCCCATAATTGCTTTGCTGCAATAAGCACATTTTCACGTAGTCGAGGTGCAATTAACCTGCCTTTGGGTCCGGAGGATAAATGGGATTCGTTTATGCTTTTGTCAGCCGAGCACAAGAACGCGTTGAGCGTCGATAGTGCCATGCTAGGCGTATCCCAGTCCTTGCACTTTAGAAAGTTTTTTACATCCGTAATGCGGTAATTGTCCACGAGCTGGCCAGCTTCATCAAACGCCTTTCCTACTCTCGCAAATGCAATCGCGTGAAGGGTTCGGCACTTGACATTGGGGGGGAACTTGCGGCTTGCTTCTTGCTGAATGGAGCTGTTGTAACAAAGATAAAGCATAGGCTGGTGCGAGAAATATTCAGCATGCCCTTTTAAAACTGTTGTTTTTCCTGTTCCAGCGCCTGCAAGAATAAGTAGATAATTCTTATCAAAATAAACCGCTTCTTTTTGAGATGGTAAATACCCGTGCGCTTTAGACATAGTTCCCTCACATTCAACAATCTAAAAATAACATTTTCGGCTTAATAAATCAACTTGTTAGTGGGTTTTTAGGTATTCAAACTCATTCATTAATGAGGATAGTGTTAGTGATGCAGTATCATCCGAAAAAGATGCCTGAGAAGGTTTGGGTGTAGGTACTGTGTTTGGTTTTGTTGATAACAGTATCGTGTGTCTTGCATACTTTTTGATTTGTTGCAGCGAAAATGAGTGCTTTTGGCTTGTTGCAGGATCAAGTGTAAGCTTTTCTATTTCGAGGCACAACGGGGTGATATAGCGCTTGATGACAGGCGAGACATTATTGTTTAAGACTGGAATTTTGACCTCTCCTCGTAAGGCAGGTAGTGCTGTGGCGTTAATCTTGTTTGCCCATGTTTTTCGTCTGTCTGAGTTAATCCATATCGCTGCATGACCTGTATTAACAATGCCTTGAAGTATATTTCTATGGATGTCATACCAGCGCAAGACATGACTTTCTTGCCTATTGTTAGGTAAGATGTGGATTTTGGATTGGTGAAGTGGTAAGGAAGCGGGGAAGAGGAACGTGTGGCGAAAAACCTCTTCGCTTGTGGGTAAGAAAGCGATATTTCTACACGTTGTTTTTTCCGGGATGTAGGGCAACTGGTTCGCGGCGATAGCGAAGGGCTGCTTGCTTCGTGTTAGTGTTCTGCGGCATTCAGTCGGGCAATACCACAGGCGACTTTTATCTGATAATATCTTCACTCCTTGATTGGCAAGTAAAGATAATGCACGAGTGGTGGTGTTGCTGCTTCCCCAAACGATAAAAAGTGATACTTCCCGGTAAGATGCCCTAAAAAACATAACGCGACTCCTTTCTGCGTGAGGTATGAGTCGCAATATTTATGCCAAATTAAAGTGGGCTTTGTGTGTTGTCGACAGAGTGAGTGTCAGGATTATTAACAGTGGGTGAATTTTTAAGCAATGGCGTGTCAGCGCCTATTGCGCGCTGACTGCCATTTGTGAAGTTAGACTATTGGATGTTTTGCGGTGACGCCGATAGCTCATGGTAAAGGGAGTCACAGAGCTGCCTTATCTCATCTCGAATCTCAAGCGTAACAGGGGGCTTTTCGTATGAGCTTGCCTCAATGACGTCAAACACTCTAGGGTCAAAATCCCCGTGGTTCTTTAAAACACCATGATGAGCTAACACTTGTGTCATACTTGATTTTGGTGCGCGCTGAAGTTGCTTGTAGCTAAGCAGCATCGTTCTCGTTCTATTGATGCCTAATTCAAAGAACAAGCTGTTTCTTGCGTACCAAAATAAACACGCGGCTTCATGTGGTGTTGTATTGTTATCTATCAGTGAAGATAAGGTTTTGTGAACGTTGTCGCTGACACCTTCGCTACGCCAATTGTCAGCCACACGATCTAGCATCGGTTGAATGTCACCCAACCCATTTGTTGTCTTAAATTTTTTAATGTTGGAGCTGGCAACATCAAGATAATGCCGATACATCCAAATGGCGGAACTATTGTTTATTTTCAGCCACCGATTGGCATGCTGACTTTCAACCAAAGGTTTCATCACCACTAAGGGCGCGTGCATCTTTTGAACTTTAGCCTCTACGTCTTCAATAGACTGCATACGAATATTTTGTTTTTCGCCTTCTTCAGGTGGTTTGTTTAATGAGCTGTATTCGCCGAATACGCGCGCGTAGTCAAGCTGGTTGTAAAGGTGCGTTAACAAGGTGGTCCCTGAGCGCTGAGCGCCAAAAATAAACGCCACCGCATGAGGCCCTTTAGGGTAAGTAAGTCGCTGAATAACAGGTTTTATGAAGCGTTCATATTTTGTGTTTGAGTCAGTGATTTTATTTTTCATTTTCAGATATCCATGGCATAAAAAATCCTCATTTTAGGTTACCTTATAACAAAGCTATAAACAAGCGTATTTTACACTAAAGCCAAATGCCTAAAGGTGATAACATTGCTCCTCTAGACTAATAATGCTAGTGTTTTTAGGAACAAATTTGTGAACACCTTGTCTGAGGTGAGTTCTAAGTTGCGTCGTGCATGGCGATGCGGTGTTTTAATTTAACGATGGAGCGGCAATTTGTTGTGGCGCGAAGGCGGCGTTTACCTTGCTGATAAAAAATGAAAAATGTAGTAAGTGCGTTTGTGTTATCAGCCATGTTCAATGGAATGGTGCACGCTAAAACGCAAGAGAGTGTTGAGAATTTTGATTTTGAGTGGGAGCAAAAAACGGCAGCATGGTCATATGTTGATACTGGAGAGAAATGTGGTTGGGCGACGGCAAAATCAGGATTGCTTTGCGGTGAAGAAATGATGATGATGATGTACAGTCGACGGAACCCGGCTTCGCCTGGTGGTTATCTTAGAGAAGGTTTCATGAGCACCATACCCAACGGCGAGTACGGGAAGGCTCTAGCTCTCACCTATACCAGCGGAGAGGTTTACTCTGAGGATGCTGGAGAGGTAGTGTATGTTGGTGAAAAGATCTCATCTTTACGAGAGTATGAATCCATAAAACAAAGTTTAACAATAGATAATATGCCGGCAGAAGCCATGCCAGGTCAGCCTCACCTGATCGTTCAACCTCACTCTGGCGAGTCACCAAAAACACCTATGTTTAATAACAAAAATAGGTTTAATGTTTATGTGTGGTATCCAGCATCGCCAGATCGTCATTGGCAATATAAGCACGGAGAAGCAAAGTCTCCCGCGTTAACTTTAGCATGGTACCCATTCATTGATACGGCTAGACAGGGGCATTACTACCACCATATTACCAATCGATCGTATGGCGGGTGGATGAAAGTGCAGTTTGACGCGAATCCAAGTCATGCCAATCACGGTGGAAAGCAATTGTATGACGCTTATGCCGAAGGGGGACTGGCCGCGACTGGTGATGGTGTCGACTATTTCAAACGCATTGCTTCTTTCAGTCTTAGGCTTATGGGTGTGAGCGGTAGCGTTTCACCTTATACTGTAGTGACAGATCGATGGTCGTCGGAATTGGTCACTGATGAGAACGAAGAAACCATTGGAAATGTAGGTGTTGGGTTTGACCCGGAAAAAAAGGAGTTTGATATAAGCTTCGAAGATAAGTACCGATGTGGTGAGTGTGATGCGAAATATGAAGTAAAATATGCATTCAGCCCCTTCACACAAGCGACTTACGAAGCGTCTTCAAATAAAGTGACGATAAGCAATTACTTTGTAGAGGACAACGTTGACCCGCACGTTATCGTTAAGCCTAACCCTTACTATAATCAAGTGTGGGCTAAAATGGCTTTACCTAAAGCGGCAGTGGATCGTTATTTGTCGGGTGATAAAATCTATTTCGCGGTGAGGGACATCTCAGACAGGAAAATAATCACGCAACCAATCGATCGTGAAATCATTTCGACTGATGCCGGCGATAGAGAACGCCGCAGGTTGATTAAGACTATTGATATTGAATATATGCCACCGCCACAACTGCCAGAAATCTCAGCTCCCAACAATGTGGCTACATTTTTTAAAAGTGTGAATATTGCCATGGGGCGTCAAGGGTTGGCGGACATCTATGAGACTAAGCCTGATAATGGCTGGTCAAATGTGCGTGATGTTAGCGACACTAACTCCGTGCTGATTGGTGGGGTTAGAGGCGACGAAGCGTATGATGTTGACCTTGAAGGTGTTAATCACAGTTACGTTACCAGTGCAGTAAAACGAATTAACATTCAGCCTATAATAGACCCGTGTGTCAAGGGTTGTGAGGATGTGGTTCGAGACTTTAGCGAACAAGTTGTCAGTGATCATGATGCTATAACGTTTAATGGCGAAAAATGGCAGGCCAATGAGATACGCGATATGGACCTCTCCATGAGCGACAATGATTACTTGGCGGTAACGGTGAAAAATAGCGGTTTGCTATACAAGAACATTAGCCCACACCTTCTTTTTCACGCTGTCGGAGTCGAAGCGATAAGTCGCGCTGATAATGTGCACAGTATGGGATATCAACGAGTCTATGGCAATGGGGGGGAGCGCACTTGGTATTACCCTCTTTCAACGCAGGAAAGTCCGTCTTTACATGAGCTCACTGTGATGGTGCGTGATGATTCCCAGGAGCTTTCTGTTACTGAAGTAAAAGTCGTTCGTTAGATGATGTCGTAAACACGGTAAAAAAGACGCTCGTAATGCTGCAAAAAGGCATTACGAGGCTTACCGCAACCCAGGGCTTCTAGGCGATATTGAAGGAGTATGAACAGGGGCTGCTTGTTTGTTTAACGGCTCTGGTGGCGTTAGGTGTGCAGGTGATGTGTCCAGCATATTGCCTGTAAGCTTTGCATAAAGATTCTCTTTTGCAAAATCGGCTAAAGGTAACTGAGGTAGCATTTCTGTTACGGCTTGATGGTGGTTCACAATATCACCTGACAGCAGTCCTTGGAAGGCTCGGCCTAGTTCTATATTGCTAATGCCATACTTATTCGCCACAGCGCTCAAAACTGATGAAAGTTTTTCTGGCTCTTCGTTGTGCATGCTAATACAGGCAAGCATCACCTCTTTATCGACAGGCTTCTGTGAGTTAATGGAGTCCAACTCTTGTGGTTTTGACCATGCCCCAGAAGGCGTCCTTCTTGATATTTTTTGAGGTGTAAATAACGCTTTGTTGAGTAAAAAAATGTCATCTGCGCCAAAATCGTTAGAGACATGTATGATATCAAATCCTACCGATTTAGCGTGATAATTTGCTTTGCTTGCGTGCTTGTGAAGGTGGAAGCTGGTGCCTTTAATGTCTATTATTGGATCCAGCGCAGTGATCATCTTGTCATCATCAACATTAATAACGCCTTCAATGAGTGTTAACCCGGTCGTGCGTTCTGATGGTGATATGTAGGTGATGGCTCTGTCAGGTGATGTCGCCATGAAGTATGCCCACCGTTCCTTTTTCAGTTCGATATCCTGTGGTGTATCCCATGGCGTGTCAATGACATGGTAGACGGTAAGTTCCATGATATTCTCTTTATGGCATGCTAATTACAACCTAGTATACTTTTCACTGCGCAAAAAGTATACGGCCCGCTGCTCTAGAGAGACATGATGCATGGGGTTGTTGCGCTATAGGGTTGCTTTTCCTTTGATATAAAACAAAAAAGAGCCATTCTGGCTCTTTTTTGGGATGAAATAGACTAGATCCTCATTGGCATGATCACATGGAGGTGTGAGGGGGAGCCTTTGCCATTAACACGAATAGCCGCAGAACTGTCCACAAAATGGATGACCACAACATCTTCTTTGATGCTATCAAGAGCGACTCTAAGGTAATCGATGTTAATGCCTAAGACTAACCCTTCCTTAGCCGATTCTTTTAGTGGGACCTGTTCCATGGCTTCTTCATTTTCAGGGTTAGCTGACGTCATAGACATCACTGTCTCACCCTCTTTAACGATGATTTCTGCGCCTCTGAACTTTTCGTTTGCAAGAATAGAAAGGCGGTTTGCTACTGAAATCAAGTCTTTCCTATCTACTAAATAAGGCGCTGTTGATAGTGCAGGGATAACACGATTAACATCTGGGAATTGACCATCGACAAGGTTCGTTTTCAGGCTTCTTTCACCCACTTTTATAGCGAAATGACGATCGGTAAGAACAAACTTAACCATCCCTTTTGCGCCCTTTAGCAAATCTTTTAATGGACGAATGGCCTTTCTTGGAAGGATGCGTGTGAATGGCTCCGTTGGATTCTCATCGCCACCTTCAACGTTTAGCATGAACTGAGAGAGTCGATGGCCGTCTGTTGCGGTTAGATTGAGAGTGTCTTTGCTGTAGCGGAAAGCGATACCATTTAAATAATACCTTACGTCTCTTTCCGCAGCGGCATTGATAACAGAAGACAGTCCCTCATCTAGTTGAACCGCGTCAACAGTTATTACTTTGATTTTATCTTGATCCAGCGGGTAAGTAGGGAATCCCTCAGGAGCAACACCTCGCAGTGTATAGCGAGAATTTAGCCCCGAGAAACGTAAAGAATAAGCGTTGTCTTTATCTTCTTTCAGTGTTGCAACGCTTTCTTTAGGGGCGTTTTTAACTAAATCATGAAGTTTTTTACCTGGGACAACGAGTGTGCCATCTTGACAATCATTGGGGTCAACTTCGCAAGTAAAGGTCACCTCACGCTCTGTAGAGCTGGATATGAAGCGCGCACTGTTACCTTTGATTGAGATCATAAACATGGAGAGCACAGGTAAGCTGTGTCGCTCAGACGCGGTACTTACAAGGTAGCTGGCCGCATCCATTAGCGTGGCAGTGTCAATTTTTAATGATGGCATTGGTCGCATCCGTTTAATCTAAATAGAGGTCAATAATACCATTGCTTAGCAAAGACAACAACCCTTTAGTTGTTTTTTAGCAAATCGGGAGCGTCGGTTATAATGCCACTTGCTCCCATTTTTTTATAGAGCATAACGTGTTCTGGGTTGTTCACCCCCATGATGCGAACAGTGACATTGATTGACACGGCCTCTCTTACAAAGTGTGGGTTAACAAACCGGCCTTTTATATGGCATTCACGAATAGGGATGTCTCGTACATACCCAGGGAAGAAAAGTGGTTCACCAGAGAATATCCCCGCTAAAGGCAATTGAGGTATAGCTGAGTATAATGCACGAAGTGAAGACCAGTCTTCTGAACTAACAACAAGCTCGCTTGGTTTTATGCTCCCATTGTCAAGTAATGGTGAGATAAATTCGATGAATATCAACATGCTTTCTACATTGGGGATTTCTATGTTGAGAACCGGTCTAGGAAACATTTGGCTCGTCAAGCGAAGATACCATGGAATAAAGGTATCTAGCATATAAAGTGGGGATTCTTGTAGTTTGACGCCTGCTGATTCAGTAAGCGGAAGGTATTTAACCCAGCCTTTGCTGTTGGTTTTTTCATCAAGGGTCTCGTCGGCAAAAAGGATGAGCGAGTCATCCCTGATGCGCTGCACGTTGATATGAACACCGTCCACACCAACTTTCAATGATTCAGATACGGCCTTAAGGCTATTCTCTACTCCAATATGAGCTCCGCCACGGTGAGCCCACAATTGCATTTTATTATCGTCCATGAGACGCTCCTTGTTTAGGTAATAACGTTTCCTTTATTACCTAAAACGAAGCAATTTGTGCGCCAATGAGCGTTCAGCGACCTGTGTTTTTCTTTATTTCCATCTCGGATTTACTTGCACACTCCACGTCCATTAAAGCGTAAGGTGTTGCGAGAAGGCGCTGGTGCCCAATTTCATCGCCGCATTTACAACAATAACCAAAATCATCATTTCTAATTGCGCGTAACGCTTGCTTTAATGCATCAGCGTGAGCTTTCGCTTTATCCCGTCGACCGTCAGCGAGAGATGATATTTCCTGGTGTGTGGCTCTATCTGCGGGATCAGAAAAGCGCACATCGCCACTCGCATCTTCAGACTGATTTGACTCCATTAATGTCAATGCGCTCTGAAGTTCAGTCCTAAGGTGAGAAGCATACCAGCTACGCTGTTGTTCGCTCATATACTCGCTGTTATCATTTTCAATAAAATTGCGAAGCGTTTTTTTGTCCATTTTTATCCCTGAGTTTATCTATTATACGCAATAAAAAAGGCCTCCGTGAGGCCGTTTTATAAACATACTAAAATTGACGTGTGACGTCAACTAAAAACCATAGGAAGTTCGCTGATAGACCAACTTTTAGCGCTGATACGTCTGTGATTTTTTGTCCTTGCCAGCGTAGGGGTTTCACTAATGTGGACTTGGTAAACCGTTGCTCCTAATTCTTCCATAACACATGCTGTAACCGCATCAACAATCATCAAGACAGGAGAATCAGTGCCTCGGGGAGTCGCATAGGCATCGGCAACGCCACCAAGATTGGATGCTTGCTCCAGCCAGCGTGTATCAATGTTCATTCTTTCTAAATCAATGGCGTTACGACGAAGAGTCTTCAATGTGTTGTTAAAATTGTCGTTACAGTAGATACCGGTTATGGCAAGAATTTGTCGACCAATAAGCTTCTTGCTTAAATGGCGTTCTTTTTTATATTGACCGATAAGCTGGCTTTTTATTTCTACACCAGAGAGCTCGTTTCCCGACCTCAGTGACACGGGAACAAGTTTAGTAAACGTCGTGTTAGACAAATCATAATAAGCCAATATATCTACGCCATCTTGTAAGGCCAATGAGAAAAACTGTGCTTGCTGTTCGACAGAAAGGTGCTTTGCGCTTGATGGTACGCATTTTACCTTTGGGGATTTCCACGACAGTTCAGATATGCGAGAGAAGGTATAGCGTCGAGAGTAATCTGATGCTTGTGCTCGCGATATAAAAAGTATAGGTCGCATCACCCTTTGCGTATTAGAGGGAAAAACCTGCTCCTTGTCTTCGTTGCAGCTGAAGGGGGCCTCTGCTGCGTCATCAACTGCATAAAGCGACTGTGGAAGTGTAGGCGTGGCCAAATAAGGAGAAACTGCTGTTTTGACTGCGTCGACCCACTTGGCTTCTTTTTTTGCACTACTTGTTTTGCCAACGAGCCTATTCATTTCCTGTCGGATATTTTCAATAACATCTTCACCGTCCGACAAAGGGAGCACCTTGTGGTAGCGGTGAATGTTATTGTTTTGTTTCCATTCGCGCGAGAAGTCGACATGACAGCTCCCGTCAATTGAGCCGTTATCATTAGTAAGAATTATCTTAACGTCGACAACCTCCTTAAAACTTCGTTTTTTAACCCCATCGCTGAAGCTTGGCTCGGGATCTTTTGGTGATGACGGGGTAATTTCAGCGCAACGTGTCAATACCGTTACCCATGTACCATCACCACGCTGACGATGCTTTTTTATTGTGGCGTCGAGGGTGACAATATCCCCCTTATTTATATCAACGGCAGCTTTTTCACTTGCATACCACTCAAATAAACGCCCTTTCGCGTCGTCAAAAAAATAGGCGACAGTTGGGTATTGTCGTTCTAATTGCGGTTTCCTTGAAAGCAAGCGAAGCTTCAGTTTCCCTCTTTCTTTTGGATTGCCTATTGTTTGGGAGATATTCGAGTCCGACGTAGAAGTGGCAGGTTTCTTTTCTTGGCAATGTTGTTTTAGTGTGTTGGGGAGAGAAGCTAAGATCCCCGTGTGCATCGTGTTATTGAGATCTAAAAATGGCTTGCTGAGCACTTCTTGTGCGATAGTGAAGTACGAAGTGCCTCCTGCTCTTGAGAATATTCGTTGATAGTGTTTTCTTTTCTCGTCCAATGACAAAAAAGCATTGCATTGCTTTATATCTGCAATAGTTATCGATGAATAGTCACGAGGCCTCTTCAGTAAATCGACGATTATATCCCTCGATGACTGGGTTTCGCTGCTCGGAAAAAAACCCGCTTGTGCGATTAGTTTCTCTGATAGTGTGATAAACCCAGCGGTACTGACATAGCGCCCCGCGCCATGTCGTGAAATCACTTTATCAAAAACAGCGTCCCACTGATCATTGTGAGAAAACAGCTTTTCTCCTTCAACGTGGAGTTTGTCGTGTTGAGTCTCAACACCGGTCGCAGAATGAGTTTTTTTAATTTTCGTTGATGGTGATTCCCAAGTGACAATAACTTCAAACTGAAGGATGTTGTTGCGTGTATCGTGATTCGGAGGAGGTCCTATTTTGAAAGCTCCCGACTCACGTATTGTTGGTGCTTTAAGCGAGGCGTCAATCCACCGGCCCTGCCATCTGCGGAACAATGTCATGGTTGCATTTATTTTTTCGGCTGGAACCCAAAGGTGCTTATTTACCAAGCTTGTCATGGTAGAATCTCATTCAAATTTCATCTTTAATGATACCACGCCAAGCTCAATAAAACAATTTATTATCCTGCTATTTTTAACGCGCTTGCCCCTTTTACTTTAAGTGGGATAGTCAGTTTTTCAATGTTGTTGAAATCACAACATCTCTCCACTTCAGGATCAATGTGGAGCCTTGTGTTTCCTTTGGATAAAACATTCATGCTGTGGTAATGAGCATACAACGCCTGCCAAAACCCTGTGCATTTTTTTCCTACGTTAGAAGGCACTACGCAAATCATCGCCTTGGTAGGCTCCATATCTTCATGGATGATGGTATCCATGTCTGACACGCCCCATTTTGCATATGTCTTCAGGTGCGGGTAGACCACGGTGTACAAGTCGTTGTCGTACGCCTCTAATGAATGTTGAAGCTCTCGCAGTAAATGTGACCTGCTTACATCTGTACTTAATGTTTGCACAAGTGAGTCAGGTGAAAGCGCCAAGATTACATCTTCAAACCCGCCAATATGATGAGACTGTTCATGTGTAAACACATGCTTCAGTTCGCTTAAAATGTTTAATGTGAGCTCTGAGGTCACAAACGCACTGTTTTTAATGATGCTTTCCGTTGTGGCCAATGCATCATGCAATGACGAATTTTGGAATGGCCTTAGTGCTTGAGGACCTGGAATGCCGTCAAATCTATAGACCAGTGGCGGTGAGGCCAAAAGCGGATCTCGACTTCCTTCTAGCGTAGTTGACTCATAAACGTGAGTGCTAATAACATAAATGTCCCCTGACCACAGGTTAGTTGGGTAAAGAGATGAGTTCATAATTTTTGCCTTTTTCGTTTGATACGTTCGGCTTTGCTGACGAAGGGTAATGTATCATAATTCATTTTTTTTAACGCCATAACCTATTTTTTTTGGACAACGTTATTGTTATCGACTATGATCTTAATTCTCGAAAAGGAACGGCAAAACATGGAGTGTCCTCATGCCCTTTACACGTCAACTTGTTCTAACGCAAACTGTTATTGGATTAGTCAGCCAGGCCTCAGGCATTGACGAGGAGGCAGTGTTCACGCATCTCAGCCTGAGCGAACAAGGGGTGACAAGCATACACCAGCATGTTGTGATTATGATTTTGATCAACACAGAATTTGGTCTATCTCTTAATTATCAGCCAGAGTTTAAACATTTTAGTATTGAGGATTGGGTTGAGAAAATAACAAGCTATGAAGCAAGTGAGGGTGCGGTGGTGTCATTATCTAAAAAGGCGCATCGCGAGTCACCGGGTGCCGCATAATAAAAAACGACGGCGCTGGGGTTGAACCCTTTTGAAGGTTGCGCTATCATCCAATGTCCCGCGTTAAGTGAGTATTTTTTATATAATGAGTTGTCGTATAAAAGAAAGCGGCACACACGGACGTCAGGCCTTCATAGATTTTTTAAAAAAAGCGCAGTTGTTCAAGGACTACACTGATACACATTTAAAATTAATTGTGAAGCGCTTTTTTGAAGCCATGCATATTGCGCTTTACAATAAGCTCCCCATTGACCTCGGAACGGTAGGGCATTTAGTAGTCGAGCCCATCACAAGGGAATCCGTCTCTCACTCGTTTAGTGACAGTGGTATCTCTATCACACCATGCCGAGGTTGTACGGCAAGGCTTAGAAAGGCGTCTCCTCAATCATCGGTCATCATAGATAAAGAGTGGTATGCGACATTGCGTTGCCGTTTGCCTGAGGAACTGGTTGCATCCATTGTAAATGACGTTACTGAGCATGACGCAAAGATCCTCTTTATGGAATGGCGTGTTTTTTTAAGGACGGCATTGCGTGAATTCTATCGTGTTGAGATACGAGGAATTGGGGCATTTAACGTGCATCAAAGGAAAGAAGGCAAAGTGTATAATCGCCATGGTGGAAGCATGGTTAATGCTCAAGGTTCAATTTATTTTAAATTTAAACCCGCCGTTAGCTTGAAAACAAAATTGCGCGAAATATCTTGTCAGTGAAATGAGGCCTTTGCGCAGTGATAATGGTGTTTTGTGATAATATCAAAAGATAATTAATTAACCTACTGGGTGTCAAATGCCGTTTTCATTATCCCCTCTTGCGCTAAGTAAAACGCAAAGAGAACTTGTGGTGTCGGATTATTTTCGTCACGCAGGATATCACGTTGATCCTGAAAGTAGATTGGTGAGCACTGCAAGTGGGCACAATAAGTACTCCATTACAGGGAAAGAAAATCCGATTAAGGTCGCATCCCAATTTGGATTAAAGCCTCAACTGCTGACAAACCTAAGCGACCCGTTGTTTTCCCATCAAGTCATCAAAGGGCAAGTCGGATTTTGCTCAGCGTTTTCAAACATTCTTTCTGAAACGCCTGCTGATAATGTTAGTGAGGTGGTTAATCGTTGCCTTGAAACGTTGGATAGCATGGACAGTGTTTTTGTTTCAAATAAAAGTGCATTACAACGTTTCATGACAGCAACTTACAGCGCAAGTAGATTTGACAAATTGAAGGAAAAAGCGACGGCCTTTCGTTATAATGATGACGCAAAGGAGCAGCTTTTTAATCATTGGGTTAGGGTTTTAGATGCTTCGGGGCTGATTGATTATTCAAGCATTAAGTTTGAACCTAATGTCGATCATAGCGCAAAATTGTCAGCCATGCAGGAACGTTTTGTTAACTATGTTGTGTCATCAGCGAAATCTCACGTCAATCATGAAGCGCCTCCTTACACATTTGTTGTTAATGTCATGCATGCCGCAGCAAAACATGGTTTTGAGATTTCGAACCAGCGTGACAATGATATAAAACGAGACACAATGCAGCGTTTTTCGTTGGGGGCCAATGTAGATAAGGTGCTTCGTAACATTTACGACTGCGTAAAAGGCAACCGCCTCAACAATGCGGCCTCTCACGCAGAGAGCTTGCGTTTAGGTTATGATGATGCGATTGATCAGATTAACTTGCCTATGGCACCTCTCATCCGTCATGCAGAGGCGATGCGGGAAATTTTAACGGATTCAGGTTATAATAGTATTGCATCTCGATTGAAGGGTGGGGAACTCTTGCCTTCCGATGGTGATTGGCTTGCTCAACTCTCTGATGTTCTGATTGCGGACAAAGCAGGAAGAAAGTTGGATGATGAATATTTAAAAAACATGATAAAATTGATACCAAAAGGAGCCTCTGACAGAAAGGTTGTTGTGGGCCGCAAGGAAGACGAATTTATGAAACAAAAAAAAGAGCTCAACAAAGTGGTGCTTTTCCTTAATGGTGTCATGGATAATTGGCGTGGCACCGAAGTGGAGGGTATTGTTGACGCGTTTAAAAGCGCGGTGGCGGAGTTTGACCCCGCAAGTAAAACAAGATCTCCTTTTGACGCGCTGCATGGCGCGATAGTTGATCAAATTAATCAACGTGTAGAAAAATACACCCTAGCAGATGTCAAAGAAGCTTCATTGCGCGCACAAGATGATGCTGGTTGGAAGCAGGTTGTCGTTAATGCTCATAAAGTCAGTCGAGTAAAAAACATAAGAGATATTGGCGAGCTTTTCGGCGTGCTTGTGGCCACCGATGTCATGGCAATGTCTGTTGAGGCGGGTATTTTAAGACCCGTCGCTGCGTCGGATGTTATCGATCACCCAGGGGTTGAGCGAAGTGATGAACGTGAAGTAGACGTCGTCGTGCCTGAAGCCGCCAATGACCGTGTTGTCGAACCCGCCCAAGATTTACCTCCCGTTGAAGATGCCATCGTTCGTAGGGTTGCCGAATTGGAAGAGGTGGGTGAACTTATTAGAGATGCCATGTGGCGTGGTGATACGTTGCTGTTGGAAGACGAAAACGATTGGTTTGAGATGCGGTGGGAGCAGTGTTTAAACATTGAAAACGCTGAAGATAAGGTTAGGGCTATTGAAGATGTGTTTGGCGATGTTCTTAATGCGCCAAATAAAAAGGCCATTAAGAAATGGTATCTTGAAGACGCTGACCATGATTTTCATGCGAAGCGGTTGCAAGATGAAGTAAAGCTGATTGTGGATGAGTGGGGCAGTGTCCCCGGCGTAACCGAACTGATGAACCATCACTTATCGTGCCTTGAGGCGGCCCCAGGGATTGTATCAAGAAAGCACTCCGTCAGCGCCATCAGTATGGCCGCAGACGCATTGTCTGAATCTAAAGTAAAGCTTAAAAAGCTTAGCAACGAGCAGGTTCAATCCCTAGTGGCTGCTATTAAAGAGCAGATTTCATCGCTTGCGTTCCCAGTTTCCATTAGTGCAATGCCTTGGTTGGATATGGAAAAAGCGGGTGAGCTTGATGCTGCGGTTGAATTAACACAGTGTGATGACGCTTACCCTCTGCTCTCTCGTTTCTCTGAGGTTAAGGTGGGAGAGACAGTTCCTTCATTACCCATTAAGAGCAACGTGAGTGATGAAAAGGTTGATAGCGATGAGCTCAAAGTCACAAAACGCTTAGCGTAATCTCACATTATTCTACAATAAGCGCCATCCCTGGCGCTTATTTTAGCAAAGGTGGGTGGGGTACCATTTAACTTTGCTTGTCGGATCATTGCCGCTGACGGTTCGCTTCATCTGTATGAGTGCCGTTTTTCTAGGCGTTATCCACTCAAGCCACTCCCGTTTCATGTTAAGCTGCCTTGCGGTCTTATCCCAATACATTTCATCAATACCCAATACAATTTTTGTTCCTACACTACTTAGGAAATCATCAGTAAAGTGGGTGAATGCCTGAGATGCACATATTAATGCTACACCAAACTTCCTTATCTCATTTGCCATTACGCTAATGATATTATCGGGGTCGGCATCCATAAACATTTTTGATTCATCGAGAACGATAACCTCAACGATCTCATCGCTGAGGCCTCGTGACATAGCTTGGGAATAAAGCTCCCTCATCTTGAAGAAGACAAACATTCTTTTCTCTTCTTTGCTTAGCGGGGAAAGTTGGTATCGCCATATGTTGCTATGTGGGTCAAAACTAGGCGGGTTCTTTTTGAAAATACCACTGTTGTTCAAGTTGCTGATGCGATCAAGGACGCTTTTTAGCGTAGTTTTACTGTCATACTTAAGTAACTCATCGATTTCCTCTCCCGTTTTTATCGCGTTAATATAGTCAGTGTAAGCATCAACGGCTTCACCTTTCATTTTATCTAAAGCCTGCTCTTCGTCGCTACTCAGGGTTTTACCCATACGTTTCATTTCACGCTGCATTTTGCTTGCTTTTTTATTTAACGAATCTAACGCGAACGCCGCTTTTGAATTGCCACCCGTAAACATTTGTCTGTACTTAAAATTGGTCCAACGCAGAAGATCATCGACATTGGGGTGCTTTTTAGGTCGATTCCTTTCAATTCCGTCATTAAGCGACCAGGTTTCTGGGCGATCAGGGTAAAAACCATTCGCTTTATAGAGATCTTCTAAGACTGCTGTCAGTACCGCTTCTTGGCGTTCCCCAAGCTTTCGCACCTTATTTAATGTGGCAATAAAGAATTTTATCGCTTTTCTGACGCCCCCTGTATGAGGGTCAGGATCAACGATCAAAGGATTTAACCCCTCTTGAGATATTTCACTAAAAATAACTTCAGAAGCATCCGGGAAGGAAATGTCACCATGGACATCAAAGACATGCACGCGAGGCGGCCTGGCGGAACTTTCAGAAAGTCGATTGATGATTTTTCTAATGTTGAATGTTTTACCAAAACCACTGCCGCCGGCAATAAGGATGTGGCCATTAACAAGCTCGCTTTCACTCCACTTTACAACCGCAGGTGAGCCAATTTTTGCAGCAATATTGCTTGGCGGGGCCCATTTCCCTAAAACCATTTCCATCATTTAACGTCGTCTCCTTACGTTCCCTTTGCCGTTTACAATACATGTATTTGGCGATATCTCTGATAATATCACAAAATAATAAGGCTGCGCTAGTTTGGTTACAAAGAGATACCAATGTGATATTATCTTAGGCATGAACTATCAAAGTAGATTTTCATTATGGACTTAACTTACTATCAACACTTATCCGTCATCGAGTCACTCGCTGAGGCAGCAGGAGGGCGGTTCCGTTATCTAAACAATCGCCGTCCAGCTTACAGGATGAAAGAGGGTGAGTGGGTTAAGCTAGATGCTTCTCCTGATGCATTCGCCGTGGAAAAAAATATAGGGATTAAGATAGAAGACCTGCAACAGGTTTCAGATAAGGTGGGGGCTATCGCTAAAATAAAAGACCATCGATGGCTTTATCGTGTTTTTGAAAGTATAGAAAGCGACAATGCTATCGACACACCTCTGCAAGCTATGCAAGCATTCAAAGATAAGCTCAAGCAAGATGGCGCTATTGTACGCGGCCCAGAAGTGCAACGTACTGTTGAAAAGGTTTTTAGTCGGCGAACGCACACGCAAGAAAAAATGGCCGTGCTTTCTCTTTCCGGTATACAAATAATGAGGCGTTCTCATCACGCAAGGCCCGATGTAAACATGTTCCCAGATGAGGTTTGTCGTGACACCGAAAGCTCAATAAAAGCGCTTAATCAAAATGGTATTAAAGGGATCATCGATGCAGTACATGACGTCGCGAAACTTCATGCCATGCGGCCAGATGCGTTAGCTATTGGGGTGCATCATATCTTTTACAGAGCAAGTTTGGCTGTAAATGTTAAAGGCGGAGGTGCCAATTATGACCCCTCATATTTCCCTACTCAATCATTTCAACTTTTCGAAGTTGCAAGGCGCCACTACGTCAATAACAGTGACGGTGGAATTAAAGCGTTCGATAGGGTTGTAAATGAGTTAGATATTAACATCGCTCCCCTAGGGATAAACCTTTACCGAGGGTCACCTCAAGCATCTATTGATAAGATGAAGGCGTTACTGTCGAGATCCAACAAAAACATAGACTCTGTTGTGGCGAATGAAAACCAAGCAAAGCTGAGCGAAAAGTCCGCGCTGGCTGAAAGTGTTATGCTAAGAGGTCGTCTGGATGACTGGGGTGAAGTTATTCATATCATGTACAAGGGCGAGCATTTGTCGAAAGCCATGGATGCAATGGATTCACTAAAGGGGCAAATGTTGCCTCTAGGACATAGCGAAGATCGTAAAGTCATGCAGGAATTAAACAGAAAAGCAGGCGAGCTTTTTGGTGATGATTGGGATGGTTTTATCTCTCAGAAGAAAAAGGATCAAGTGTTGCGGATAAAAGAGGCTTTAGGCAACGGTGTAAAGATAGACGATGCACTAAAATTGCTCCATCGCGAGTCACCAAAAGCGAAAGAAAACCCTCGTGGAGCGAATGAGTGGCTATTGTCTATAGATCGCTACTTTTGCAAAGAGCGGCTTTCCGCATGGCGACAGCGTGCGGATAAAAAACAAGGTATGGTTGTGCCTGCACAGTCAGTAAGAGAACGTGTGGCAAGGAGATTTTAAAAAGTGTGCGTGTTAGGCACCGCCTTTTTGTAAACAGTCTTTTGGTGTCCTTTTTATCATAAAAAAGCCTTTACCAGTGTCACATTGAAGCGCAAACCAATCGCCGGTTTGATGCACCGCTCGCTCAATTTGAGCCGGTGTAGGCGCAGATGCTCTTTGGTAAAGCCTTCGGTAGCGTTCCCACTGCTTTGCTGTGAGTTTGTCTCTGAGATAATTGTCGGGTGTTTTGGCTATAATGTAATCGCACGTGTCAATAATGACACGATAAACAGGAATGTGGGATCTGAATCCTAAGATCATATTGCAGTTTTTCGAAAACGCGTCGGCGGCGCTGACTTGCCTCACCCACCCATTCTCGTTTGACCAAAACCCTCTGTAGGGCGAGTATAATGCCGTGACTTCCATGCTACATCCTATAGTTAACTTTGCATCCTTTGCCTATGGATAGTAGCATCATTTGTTGAACTTGATGGAGTTAGTTCTCCCACACACAATAAGGTGATTGGCTTACAGGAAATTTTCCGCTATTCGTGATTTTCCGCGGATGTAACTTTGAATAAAATTAGCGTTACTTTTGTTAATGTTGATAAATTCGGCACCGCATCGAAATTTGTCCCCAGAGAGTGCAACAAATTTAACTTTTACGGCTAAGGTAAGGTCTCTTGATTTACCATTAACAAAAGACTTAACAGTGATAACACAAAGGTCGTCTTGCTTTAGTTTTGCATTGGTAACAAAGCCTATGCCAGACTTAGAAACGTCCTCACTCATGGCATTGAAGTGTGATTTCTGCCACTGACCGTCTTTCCTTCGAGATGCTTTGTAAGCTGTTATGGGCCATTGTGCTGGAGAACGCTGATGGCGACGACGTGATGGTGCATCTTCATGAATAGTAGCTTGCCGTCTAACAATAACGGGACTGTTTTTGTTTATGCTATTCTCAAAAAGGGCAACATCATCAAAATCTTCAGCTGGAGGAGAATTTCGCACTATCTCGCTTGATAAGGGGAGGAGTCCGTTTTCTACATGATCAGTCATAATCAACCCTTTTTTTTAATTCTTTAGTATAATGACAGGTTGGGCCAGTTGCGTCAATATAAAATTACAGCTATTATTAAATCGTAAAATAATTGATAATAGGTCTAAAGGCATAGGCCGTTTTGAATTGAGATGTATATGATGGACAATATTATGACAAAAAGAGGCTTGGGGGCGCCCGAAAGAAAACCTCTAAAGCTGAGAACACCATCGCGACGATCGTGTGACACAACAACGCCCCCCAAAGCGCTGCTAAAAACGTGGATTTTACTGCTAGATAGTGAAGACAGCATGGTTAGAGAAAATGCTAAAAAGAACATTTTTTCTTATTACGAGTCAATTGACGCCGCCAGAGCTTCACTTTCTGACATGTCAGAATAACCACCTTTCTTTTTGCGGTACTCTGACAATTCACTTTCGCTGAATACTTTGTTTTCATGAGGGAGTACTAAGCAAAAGCGGCGTCTCACGTAACCCACCCAGTCTTTTACTCGCTCAATAGACTGGGTCTCATTTTTTGCTTTATCCCATCGGATACCTAACAGCCTTCTGCCCTCTTGGCACCTTGAGTCTGTACCAAACGCTCCCATAACGGTATTAACACCTTTTTCTATAAACTCCGCTTCTGTCTTTTCTTCCCATCGGCGCTTCGCTTGTTCGCGCTTTCGAGTGATTTCTTTCTTTATGCTGATGTTAAAATCGTCAAGGGCAGTTTCTGCTAGCGCAGTCTGAGAAGGGAAGTTGTACTCCGCTCTTAGTAGCGCAACGCTTTCGCCTATTTTGCTCCCCACGCTAAAATGGTCTGCATTGGAAACCAATGCAAAAGTTGAAATGCTAACAATGGATAAGAAAAATAAAAGTTTCATACGGCATCAATTCTTTATTAATGTTGGTAATATTGTCACTTAAAATAACGTTAAGGTCAAGCTTGTATTTGGTTGATAAAAACAATTGGTTATGTTACTTTTGCTCCATACTAATAAGGAGATATTCAATGTCGTATGAATCAAGAGACGTAGAGGTGCTCAGGGGATTAGACCCCGTTAAACGTCGCCCAGGAATGTATACCAAGACCGAATCACCAAATCATCTTGCGCAGGAAATTGTAGATAATAGTATTGATGAGGCGCAAGCTGGCCATGCCAGTGAGATTAACATCGAACTCACAGCAGATGGCACCATAACCGTAACCGATAATGGTCGAGGTATACCTGTTGACATTCACCCTGAAGAAGGTGTCAGTGGTGCAGAGTTGATATTTGAGCAGCTTCATGCTGGCGGTAAATTTTCAAACAAAAACTATCAGTTCTCAGGTGGACTACACGGTGTAGGAAGCTCCGTTGTTAACGCTCTTTCTCTTCATTTAGATGTTGCCATTAAGCGCGATGGTAAAGTTTATGAATTGCGTTATGAAAACGGTGGTGAAAAAATTCACGCTTTACGCGCCAAGAAAGGCGAAAAGGTAAATAAACGTGATACGGGAACTACAGTAAGCTTTAAGCCAGATCCTAAGTATTTTGACTCTCCATCTATTCACGAAAAATCATTCATTAATCTACTGAAAGGTAAGGCGATGCTGTGTCCGGGCATCACCATACATTACGTGAGCCCTAGCCACAACGAGACCTTTCATTTCGAGGATGGGCTAAAGTCCTTTTTTTATTACGATGATCATTACAATGAGCGTATTGGTGACATTTCCTTTTTTGGAAAAGGAAATAAAAAAGAGCCGCTTATGGAGGTTGAGTGGGGGTGCTTCTTTACGGAGCAAGCCGCACACTTACAGGATGGGTATGTCAATCTAATCTTAACACCTGCTGGCGGAACACACATCAAGGCGATACGCCAAGGTTTGTTTGAAGGGTTGCGTGAGTTCTGTGAGTTTCATGAATTGTCAATTAAAGGCGGTAATTTTAACGCAGCCGATGTGTGGCAACATGCTAACCTTGTGGTTTCATTAAAAATGCAAGAGCCGTCTTTTGATGGGCAAACCAAAGGCAGTCTTTCCTCAAGGGAGTGTGCGGGATTCATTTCGCAGACCGTAAAAGATGCATTTTCTCTTTATCTAAATAAGCACGTGGAAGAGGCCAATGCGCTGTTTGAAGTTATTCGGGACACCGCAAGCAAACGGCTAAAAACATCGCGCGCCGTTAAGCGAAAAGAAGTAGGAAAAGCTGCCCGTCTTCCAGGAAAACTTAAAGATTGCGAGTCTAAAGAACCCAGTGAATGTGAAATTTTCTTGGTTGAGGGCGACTCTGCTGGCGGTTCAGCTAAGCAGGCCTGTTTCCGAGGGTTTCAAGCAATCATGGCGCTTCGAGGCAAGATTATAAACTCATGGGAAATGACGTCAGAAAAAATGATGGAGTCAAAAGAGGCCAGTGATATTGCGACTGCGATTGGTGTTGACCCGGGAAGTGAAGATCTGTCTGAATTACGCTATCACAAAATATGCATTTTAGCTGACGCCGATTCTGATGGGCTGCACATTGCGTCTTTGATTTGTGCATTGATGTTGAAGCATTTTAAACCTGTTGTTGAAGCCGGGCATGTATACGTTGCAATGCCGCCGCTGTTTCGTATCGATGTTGGACAAAAGGTGTTTTATGCGCTTGATGAGGCAGAGAAAAACGCGGTCATCTCTCGTATCAAGAGGGATAAATTGAGAGGCAACATTAATGTACAGCGCTTCAAAGGTTTGGGGGAAATGAACCCTTCTCAGTTGAGAGAGACCACGTTAGATCCTGTTACACGAAGACTCGTCCAGCTAAGTTTAGATGATGAAGAGAATGCCGTGGCAGTCTTTGACAGATTGCTGAAAAAGAAAACCGTTGACGATAGGCGAGAGTGGATATCCGAAAACGGTAAAATAAAAGACGTAGAATTTTAAGGGGCAAAAGATGAGTGAAATGATGGAAAAGACGGATATTGCTACGTTCCTTGAAAGCAGTTACCTTGACTATGCCATGTATGTGATTGGTGATCGTGCGTTGCCTAATGTTGCAGATGGCCTTAAGCCTGTTCATCGCCGCCTTCTTTTTGCGATGAATGAGCTCAAGTTAAACGCCAACACCAAATACAAAAAGTCAGCAAGGACGGTTGGCGACACGCTTGGCAAATATCATCCTCATGGCGATAGTGCTTGTTATGAAGCAATGGTGGGTATGGCACAGCCATTTACAACGCTTGTTCCTTTAATCGATGGACAAGGAAACTGGGGGTCGCCTAATGATCCTAAATCTTTTGCTGCTATGCGTTACACTGAGGCAAAAATGACGGCGTATGCCGACAGCTTCTTTGAGGAAATTAAAAATAATACTGTAACGTTTACACCAAACTTTGATGGCACAATGAAAGAGCCAACGTTGCTACCCGTACGCGTCCCTAACATTCTTGTTAATGGTACCACCGGCGTTGCTGTAGGTTTAGCAACCGACGTACCTTCTCATAATATGCAAGAAGTGATTGATGCCTGCTTGGTGTACTTAAAGAAACCGACGTCCCGTGATGAGGATATCTTGTCCGCTATAACTGTCCCTGATTTTGCAAGTGGCGGTGTGGTCATTGATTCGCTTGAAGACGTTCATGCTGTTTATGCTAAAGGTAGAGGTGTTATCAATGTTCGGGCAGATATTGATGTTGAGCCTTGGGGGTTGCACATTAAATCACTACCACCAAAGGTCTCATCCGATAAAGTAATGGAAGCCATAGATGCTTTAGTAAAAAGCGACAAACTCCCCATTACAGATATCTTGGATCGCTCAACTGAAGGCACGCCTGTCTCTATACGTATAGAAGTGAAAGGGAAAGACAAGTGCGACTCTGTGCTACGCGTTCTCTTAGCTAAAACAGAGTTGGAGAAAAGTGAAAAGGTTAATTTGACGCTCATCGATCTTGAAGGAAAACCAACACTGTTCTCATTACCCAACATCATCAGGCAATGGTGCCAGTTTAGACAGGTTGTATTTGAGAGAAAGAAAAAATTTAGGCTTGAGCAGGTAGAAAATCGGATCCACATATTAAACGGTTTGCTAACGGCTTATGCAAATCTTGATGAAGTTATTCGTATTATCAGAGAAGAAGATGAGCCTGCGGATGTATTGAAACAAACCTATTCATTGTCTGATGAACAGGTAAAAGCGATACTTGAACTTCGATTAAGGCAGCTGGCTAAGCTTGAAGAGGGTGCGCTTCGTGGCGAACTTGCGTCGTTAGAAAAAGAACGCGGTGAAATCGTGGCGCTCCTTGCTGATGATAAGAAAGTAAAGCGTGCGATCATGAGTGAGCTTCGCGATTTTGCCAAAAAGATGGTGCAGCCAAGACGAACGCTACATGTCCCACAAGAAAAAGTCACGTTGAGTGCCGTAAAATCGGTGTTGGAAAAAGCATATCCTGTGACTGTTGTTTTATCTAAGATGGGGTGGGTTCGTACATTGAGAGGACATGATGTTGATGAAAATACATTGTCATTTAAAACAGGTGACGCACTCGCAAAAACGGTAAAAACGATGTCAGATGAGCCTGTTATTTTGATGGGCGATCAGGGGCGTTTTTATAACCTTAGTCCGGCGAGTCTGCCAGGCGGAAAATCCATGGGTGAGCCTGTTTCAAAACACTGCCAATTCCAAAATGGTGAAGTGCCATTGACAGTGATGGCGTATGAAAAAGGAAAGCGGGTGCTGTTAGTTAATAAACAAGGCGCCGGCTTCATCACTAACATGGATAATTTGCTTACTCGTGCGCGTAAAGGGAAGCATGTGGTTGTGTGTAAGTCAGATACCTCATTATGCCATCCTATCGTTATTCATGATGATGCGACATTGCTCGCTATGACCTCTGATGAAGGGCGCCTTGTGATCATTGGTCTTGATGAGATTAATGAGTCAAACAAGAGTCAAGGGGTTCGTTTGATGAATATGGGAAGCGACCCTGAGAATGTCGTGACCAGCCTTCAGCTGATGGATAAGCAGAGTACATTCTCGTTAATGGTTGGCAAGCGTAAGTTTTCAATGACGCCTGACAAGTGGGAAAAATACAAAACCGCGCGAGCGCGAAGAGGTTTGTATTTTGAAGGTGGCCGAAAGCAGCTGTCTTTCTTGGAATAACGGGATTCATGGTAAAGAAAAAGCGCGGTGGTTACCCAACGCGCTTTTTTTTGTTTGGTGGGCCTGACGGGAGTTGAACCCGTACGCTTGCAATAAGCACAGGACTCTCAATCCTGCGTGTCTACCAATTCCACCACAGGCCCTTAATTCGATGGCAACAAATTGAGAAATTTGGCGGAGAGAGAGGGATTCGAACCCTCGCAACCTTTCGGTTGTACGCCTTAGCAGGGCGCTGCTTTACCACTCAGCCATCTCTCCAAAAAAAGTGCAATTAACGATATAGGCGATAAAATTTAAATGGCTTCGGCCACTCTTCTCTTGGACAAAAACCAATAGCGACTTCTTGTCCATCAAGGCTTGACTCCGTGAACACTGCGTTTTTATCAAACGTTTTAGCACGCTCAAATTCTTTCTTGTTAACTAAGCAAACCACTTTATAGAAAACGCCATTTTTCCATGCTTCCATTTTTTCATCATGCTGGTAGGCCAAATAGGTACCTAATGCAGCGTGTGCAATGGCTGATGCAGCAATACCAGACTCTATGGAGTCTAGGACGAGGATATACATCTTTAGCTTACTCATACCTTTGCCTCATAATGTGGCGGAGAAGGAGGGATTCGAACCCCCGGACCCCGAAGGATCATCTGCTTTCGAAGCAGGTGCTTTTGACCGCTCAGCCACTTCTCCTAAATTGGCACGGCGTGAGGGACTCGAACCCCCGGCCCCCTGATCCGAAGTCAGGTGCTCTATCCATCTGAGCTAACACCGCAAATAAAAATTGGTCCCCGCGACCGGAATCGAACCGGTACGCCAAAGGCAGAAGATTTTAAGTCTCCCGTGTCTACCTATTCCACCACGCGGGGAAAGGTTACACTAATGTCAGTGCTTTGAGCGTCTCACTATGGCAGGCCACGCACTGTCGCAATGCTGTAGTGACGGGCTCTTGCGTCGGCTTAGCGGGCACAACATCATTGGGTGGGCGCCGAAAAAGCGTGAACGCGTTGGTTGTATTGCAGCTAGCCATAATTTTCTCCATTGAACTAAATTGGCGGCGAGAGAGGGATTCGAACCCCCGGACCCCGAAGGATCATCTGCTTTCAAAACAGCTGCCTTTGACCACTCAGCCATCTCGCCTAAAGTAATTGGTGGGCTTGGGGGGAGTTGAACCCCCACATTCTTTCGAATACTGGAACCTAAATCCAGCGTGTCTACCAATTTCACCACAAGCCCGAAATGTGGCGGAGAGGGAGGGATTCGAACCCTCGGTACGCGTTAACGTACGGTTCCTTAGCAGGGAACTGGTTTAAGCCACTCACCCACCTCTCCAAAAAAAATGATGTCGCATTATTGCAAATATGGCACCCGAAACAGGACTCGAACCTGTGACCTTCGCGTTCGTAGCACGACGCTCTTATCCAACTGAGCTACACGGGCAAAAACTTGGCGGAGAGAGCGGGATTTGAACCCGCGTGCCCCGAAGGACCCCTGTGTTCCAGACAGGTGCATTTGACCGCTCTGCCATCTCTCCTCAAAGTGGCGCGCCGAGAGGGATTCGAACCCCCGACCCAGGGCTTAGAAGGCCCCTGCTCTATCCAACTGAGCTACCGGCGCTTAAATCATTATAGGGGTGACCGACGGGATTCGAACCCGCGTAGACCTGACTCACAATCAGGGGCATAAGCCACTCTGCCACGGCCAACCCTATAATGACTCTCATATGGTGCCGGTAGAGGGATTCGAACCCCCGTCTGCGCGTTACGAAGGCGCTGCTAATCCAACTCAGCTATACCGGCTAAAAGTGGCGCGCTAGGAGGGATTTGAACCCCCGACCTGGAGCTTAGGAGGCCCCTGCTCTATCCAACTGAGCTACCAGCGCTTAAATCATTATAGGGGTGACCGACGGGATTCGAACCCGCGTAGACCTGACTCACAATCAGGAGCATAAGCCACTCTGCCACGGCCAACCCTATAATGACTTGCAATATGGTGCTGGATACCCGATTCGAACGGGTGACCCCCGACTTACAAGGACGGTGCTCTGCCAACTGAGCTAATCCAGCAATCATTGAAGTTATATAAAAATACATCATGGTGCGCAAAGCGAGACTCGAACTCGCACGCAATTAAGCAAAACATTTTGAGTGTTCCGTGTCTACCAATTCCACCACTTGCGCATGATGCGATATATTGTTGCCACCAAATTTTTAAAGAGCGTTCAGCATTTGCTGATTCTCCCGGCGGACAATCGTTAATTTGAATAGAAACGTATTGTTTGACCGGGATACCCCCGATCAAATCGAAGGTATTATTGCGAGGTACGTAAACTGCGTGATGAATGCGACAGACGCAGCGACGTCAGCAGTGTTCTACTGCTTAGCGTTGTGTGTAAATGTCTGTGCGTTAATGTATTCATCGTATTGCTCTATAGGTTGCTGAAAAAACTAATCGTTGTTTCGATGTTTTTCATTCTAAGCACAGGGTCCGTGAAATGCAACCTTTTTTTTGATATTTTTTAAAATAAATTCAAAATCACAGGTTCTCTTGTCGACAAATCTCTATAAAACAACAACATAGAGAATTGGGGAGACGGAGTAATTTTTTATGTATTAAACTTAAACACAGTGAGGATCAATGTAAAGTGTTGAACTTGGTTGTAGGTTTTAGTATAATTAAGACACTAAAACAAGGTGTTTAAAAATGCAAAATATTAAAAATGATTGGCTGGTTGCGATTGATAAGATGAGAGTATCAATGAAGCTTGATGATATTCTTCCGCATCCAGGAGAAGACAAAGATCTTGGTGAATTCTTAGATGCCATCATACCTAAAATAGAGACCAGACTGTCACCTCAAGACTTTATAGATAAGATAAAAGACATTAACGTTGAATATGGTGAAAACTGGCTTTCCGGCTGTATAAGAAGCCATAAGGAACACCGCTTGACTCCGTGCACGTTAAATGGCTTATTGGTTGTTTACTTCTTGCTTTTAAAACGCCGCCACTCACGGGTGGTTTCGAGCTGGCCTTCAGTACCTAATGAGCTTCAATATGCGTATTCTGATTGTGGCGTGGCCATTCAAGATCACTACACCAATTAAAGTCTATGAAATAACCGTGGGGCGCTATTTTGAAAATTAAGCCAATTGTACATATTTTTGATGTGAATAGTCATATCGCTCGCCTTTACAAGGGCAGATTCGCACCTGAGAAATTTACTCCTAATGAAAGCCACTATCACAACGGTGAGCCCGTTTACATGCTCAAGCCATTGCTAAAAATGGTTGTTGATGAGATGAACGTGGTGGCGAAACGTGGCTACGCTAATTCCCACACTGTTATTGTTTTTGATCATCCCGATAAAAATTACCGACATCGCATCTATCCTGATTACAAAAGCAACCGTCCACCAAAGCCTGAAGAATGGACACGCCAGATAGATTTGGCTGTGGATATGTTCAGAGCTTTAGGTTTTGCGGTGCTTCAAGAGCCTGATGTTGAATCTGATGACGTGATTGCCACGCTTTCAGAGACATTGTCTAAACATGAAATAGTGCACGTTATTTTTAGTGGTGACAAAGACCTTAAAAGCTTAGTTGGTAAGTGTTCGCTTCAGTACGCAGGAAAAGAAAAAGTACTGTATGACGAAAGTTCTGTCTTAGAAAAAATGGGTGTTAGTGGTGATAAAATTATCGACTATCTTGCGATGAGAGGTGACACTGCTGATGGGCTGCCAGGTATAGAAAACGTTGGTGATAAAACAGCAAGGGCTATTCTGGAGCTAGGAACGTTAGAGGATGCACTGGATGACCCAGAAAAATTACTTGCGCTCAAAGTGAAAGGCGTCGCGCGTGTGGTCGAGTGGCTAAAAGTTGAGGAAAACAAAGATAAGGCGCGTTTGATGAAATCGCTAACGACGCTAAAAAAAGATGTGCCACTTGCAGTGAGTAACCTTAAATTAATGACAAGAAAAGCACCAAACTATGATGCTTTTCTTGATGGTTACATGAGGCCATCTGCAACTTAAAAACAGTAAGTCGGCCTTGAGCTTATCAGTGTTTTTAGCGGGAGTAGATATTCTTGGCAGCGGCCATCTTTGCACGTTTGTAAACCAAGAGGTTCTTCCGTGTCAATGTTTTTAATTATCCCTCTGCTGTCGCCAAACTCATAGCGCGCTGCTGTATTGTTGTTGACAGTATACAGCGGGCCCTCCGCTGAGCTCAAAGGTACCAAACGGTATGTGTTCGATGATTCAGTGCCAAGCACATTATCGTTGATGGCCAACTCCCATGTGTCACAGTAGGCACTGCTTGAGCTTATAGATTCGTAATAAACCTCGCTCGCTGCTTTGCAATTTTGCTCACTTAGCACATTGGTAATTTTAGCATGTCTCGTCCCACCGTTTAGTGCATGCGCATACGTAACGGCAGCCACAGCATTCATTTTACCTGCGCCACAGCCTAATATGTCACAACCTGACTCATTGTCATACTCGGAGGCCGTGCGTTTCAATATGTTATTGATTGATAGCACATCTGCATCTGGCATTTGTGATTTAATCATTGCCACAACACCGGACACGAGTGGAGCAGAAAAGGAGGTGCCATCCACTTCTACAATATCATCATCATTTTTGTTGGGGGCAATAATAGATTCGCCTTGTGTTGAAATTGAGACAGCATCGCCGTAATTAGAAAAACTTGCAATGTCATTGCTTTCGCCATTCTTGTCGTTATAAGCGAGCGCGCCAACGGCAATGACATTTTCACAGTTAGCCGGTGACGACAACGATGCTTCCATCCCTTCGTTGCCCGCAGCAACAATGACAGGTATATTAAATGACGTAGCAAGATCTACCGCTTCTTGCATTTCGCTTGAACAGTCGCCTTCGCCGCCTAAACTCAGGTTAATCACATCAACTTCAAGTGGCGTACCTTGTAGGCTGAGTAGGTAGTGCATGCCCTTGACAACATCAGACTCAAAGCCTAGCTCACAGTCAAGCGCACGAACAGGCACGATGTCAACATCTGCAACGCCTGCAATGCCCACACCATTGTTTCGGGATGCGCCAATGACAGCCGACACCGCAGTACCGTGCCCGAAGTCACAATCATCGCTTTCAACAAAAGGATTATCATCATTTTCCACTGCGTCGTAACCACCCACGAAAGGTATGTCTTGAACGCTATTGAAAAAACCGCCGTCGATAACGCCGACGCGCAAAGGTCGATAAGGGGTCACCAATGTTTGTGCTGCGGCTATCCCAAGCCCATTTGGCAACTCAGACGATGTATAAAAGTAACGCTGAAATGGGTAATATGGGTCAGAAAAAGGCGTATTGCTTGACGCTGTTATGGGGGTTGGTAGCGTTTTGTATTTCACTGGCTCATTACTAAATGTGGACGGGGAGTCTGCCAGTGCACATTGAGATGCCATCAGCGCTGAAACTACTGCTGCTAAATAATATTTCATTGAAAGTCTCCAAAGACAACGTCGCAGTGAGCTGTTGGAACAGCGAGCAATTGAAGGAAGGCGTATGCTTGCCCGTATTGGAATGTTGCATAGTCCCCTTCTCCGAAGTTAGTGTTCCCATAGAAAAACGCAGGTGTGAGTTGCCCTTTGTTGTTTGTGTCTATTGACAACGGTGGAAGCCCCTCAGCACGAGAGATGCTATCAAACATTAAATTGTACGCTCTCTCCAATGATGTTTTCGCTTCAAGGTAGTTGCTTTCTGAAAACTCCCACTCCGTTTCGTTGCTGTCATTGTCTATTGACTGCCATGCTGCGTAACGTTCAGAAAAGACTGAAAATGCGGGTTCGATATTCGCTGTTTGTTGCGCTTTAGCAGATTCTTTTTCGTCAAAAGAAAGGGTGCCCTGCCAGTATAGGCGCTCAAATCCAAGCTCAAGAAGGTTTGCCCCAATCTGCTGGGTGTTTGTGATTTGATAAGACTCTCCCGTTAGATCTCTGATAGCTTTTCGTCGCTCAAGAGAAGTGTTTCTAAGGGTGCTCATTACGGTTAGTTTTTTCTCAATATCGCCTACCGTCAGTGTGACATTGATCACGGCGTCAGACGTTGGCATGATACCATCTTCCAATAGACCTTCGAGACGATTTCCTCGCAAGCGGAAAGATACTTTTTCGTTATCATCTTGGATGGAAACCTCACCGCTGGCTTCAACAACGGTGTTGAGCGGAGTATAGGTTTCTTCTTCAAATGTGGCAACCACTGAGTTTGTGCTTAGTGTGAGAAAAGGCGCCTGACTGTTACCGCCGTCGCCTCCGCCACCACACGCACTAACCATGAGTGTGGCAGTGATAACAGATAAAGGTTTATACATAGTTGATTCCTTAATCAAGGTTTGTCCAGTCTACTGCTTGACGACCATGCTGTAGAAGGAAAAGGTTAGCATTCAGAAAACAGTCTGAACCACTGAATGCAGAAAAGTCGTTCCCAGCGCGGTAATGTGCCAGCCCGCTGGGGTGACTTGTTTTTATTACTTTTTGGGGGTAAGTGAAAAACTGTGCCGCTTTATGAGCATGCTTGCCCCAGGCCAGAACTACCATTGGTTTTTTCTCTTTTGCCAGCGCCTTGAGAATGTGATGCGTGAAGTGTTCCCATTGGGCTTTTTTTGAGTGGGAGGCAGCATCACCTTCATCAACGGTAAGTACCGTATTAAGAAGCAATACACCTTGTTTCGCCCACCCTGTTAAATCACCATGTTCCGGCATGGGTGTGTAATGACGACTCAGTTCTTTTCTGATATTTCTTAGGCTGCCGGGTAGCGGTTTTGTGGCTCTGTCTACCGAGAAACTTAGACCCATTGCATCTTTTGCATTAGGGTAAGGATCTTGCCCCAAGATGACAACTTTGATATCACTTGGCCCGCAAAAAGAAAGTGCCTTAAGCCAATTTTCTTCTTTCGGTAACACGCAAGCATGAGCTTGCCTTTCTTTTGTCCAAGCCCATGAAGTTTCAAGTGCATTTTTGGTGGTTGGATCTTCAAGTACAGGCATCCATTCTGGATGAACTAAGTGACCAATGTCCATATTCAACATATCCTTATCGGCAATAGTGCTAACTTTTTATGTTAGCACATTTTTTTGCATCTGCACTACGTATCAATATCCTTATCGCAATATGGTCTTCAGCCAGTGAATAGACACTGCACAGTCACGAAACAACGTTATGTTTTACCACACCTCACTTTTGACTCGTGATACTTGTTAGCCAAAGGCGCGGTCGAGGAATTCTTTCACTCGCACAAGTTGGACAATTTCAACCCCGTCAGATTCCATTTTGGGATGGTAGTTAGATTTGGGTATGTAGATGGTTTTAAAACCATGTTTTACCGCCTCTTGGACGCGTTGAACGCCATTGGATATAGGCCTGACCTCTCCAGCAAGGCTAAGCTCCCCCAGCATGCATGTGTCGCTATCGATAGCCTTTTCTTTATAAGACGAGTAAAGCGATGCTGCAATGGCTAAGTCCGCGGATGAGTCCATTTCATTTATCTTCAGGCCACCGATCACCGACAAGTAAATGTCGTTATTCATACTCATCCGGCCATGCTTTTTAAGTATAGCAGCAAGGATCTTGAGGCGATTCATGTTGACGCCCATGCTGACGCGTTGAGCAAAGTCACTGTCCGTTGCTGTCACCAGTGACTGAATCTCAACAAGAAGCTGTCTATTACCATCTCTAATGCACGTTATTGCAGAGCCGGGGCCGTCCTCAATCATCCGAGATAAGAATATTTTACTTGGGTTATCGATGCTTGCCATGCCCCTTTCTGTCATACGGAAGATGCCAACAGAGTCGGCTTCGCCAAATCGATTCTTGGTTGTTCTCAAAAGACGTAAGTCGTTATCTGCGACTTCAATGTGAAACGTGCCATCTACAATGTGGCGTAGTGTTTGAGGGCCGGCTACGTCGCTGCCTTTAGTGACATGTCCAACAATGAAAAAGGTTACATCATTCGATTTACCAAACATCGTAAGCTGATGAGCACACCCCTTAACTTGCCCAACCGAACCAGGCGCTCCAGTGTAGTCTCCACTAACGGTTTGTATGGAATCTACCACCACAACGCGTGCTTTAACTTCAATGGCTTTTTCAATGATACTGTCGACATCCGTCTCTGCCAGCAAAAACAGATTGGTGTCGTCGTACTTGCAACCAAGACGCTCCATTCTGTTTTTGAATTGTGCAAGTGACTCTTCACTCGTTGCATAGAGTACTTTTTGCGTAAGACTGATTTCGCAAATCGTTTCCGTTAACAGTGTGGTTTTGCCTGCGCCGGGATCGCCACTAAGCAGGTTTGCTGAACCTATGGTTACGCCACCACCTAGAACGCGGTTAAATTCGCCTTTGCTCAACTTTAGACGTTCGTTGTCTGAGGCGACCACCTCACTGACGCGTTTAACTTTACCGTCAGTTTCACCTGCATAACCGGCGCGCTGCGCGCGGTGTTTACCGGCGGGCGTATTTTCACTGGCTGACACTTTGAACTCAGAAATCGTATTCCACGCTTTACATTGAGGACATTGCCCTGACCACCGAGGTTGTTCATGTCCACAGTCTGAGCATACGAATTTAACTTTAGATTTTGCCATTTTTTAACCTTAAGGGAATAAATTTGGTGCTGAATTCACCGTCTTTCAACGCATCATGCAGTGTTTTCGCGACTTCATCAATATCGTCGACGTCAACCTGCTTAGCTAACTCTTCCCTAATCATAGTGATATTGGAGGATCGGTCGTTGTTTAGATGCAAGAGTTTGGAAAATAGATAAGACATGGCATAATTTTCAACACTGTAATAATAGTGCGTAAGATTTCTCATGACGGGATAATGAAGACGATCTCCATCATCTAACGTCGGTACATATTTCTTTTTGTCAGAGGGTGGGTTTTTACTTTCGTATAACTCAGGGGGGTAAACCGACAAGCTAGCCAGTAGCATACTCTCTGCAACTTCAGGTTCGTAAGCTGAGTAAGCTTGTGATAAAAAATAAAGCATGTCGTATTGTGTAATATGACCGCTGTCATAGTGCATCCTAAGGCCTGCCAATGCCTCTTCATCTTGATGGCGTGACCAGTGGTAATATTGTAGATATGGAGAATTTGATCCTTTTGTGACCTTGTTCAATGATGCTTGGTAGCGGCGTGCATAGAGGTAGTTTTCTTTTTTTTGCTTTTCTCTTTTCTGTATAGACTGTTTATAACGAAGTAGTCGAATTTGCGCCTCTTCTGTCAACGAGCCATCAGGATTCCGGTCTGCATTTTCAAACCTTGTTTCTGGGGGGACAAATTCTATTAACGTTTGAAGGTAAGAGCATTTAACAAACTTCTCCATGTTCATCAATTGATCATAGCGAAGCTTATTTATACCCGCCGATTTCAACCTGTCAGCTTCCTGAAGATGGTAAGCCGTTACCATAACGGATTCTCTTAGCGAACGACAGTTGCTGTCAGCTTCGATCTTTTCGCATAGCGGGGAGATGCTTTTACATGCTGTATCTAGGGAAACCTCGTCTTCACACCCTGAAAGAAATAAAATGAGAAATAAGCATAGCAGCATGCGCATAAGACGTCAGCCTCAAACTTTAATATGATTTGTTTTATTGTTTCATAACGTTGCCGTAAAAGCAAGCTTGTATGTGGTTCTTACGAGTCCAAGACGACGTGTTTCTCTTTGTCCCACATACGGTGGAGTCCGTCATGTTTTTCAAGATGTGCTGGTAACGGGATGTCAGGCTCACTTAGCCTTTTCTTTTCGCTGCGAAGCTCATCAAACACTGGGCGATAAGGTGAAAGCCAGACAGGATCTTCACCATAACGATTAAGTACATCGTCGGCTTGCTCCAAAGCAAGGGTTATGAGATTGGGTTTACCTTCTCCCTTCCCACGCTCACCCATCGTCTTCGCCTTGCTTAACTGGGTGATATGTATAGATGATGAAATTTGATTTGCGGCCGCATTACAAAGAGAAGCGTTAACCTCTCTCTTATCTGTCTCTTTCTTTATATACATGGCGACTCTATGAGCTGCCTGAAGCATCTCTTTGTCCTTGAGAACAAGAGGGGTAAAAGCGTCGACATGAGAGGTTAACGAAGCAATGCATTCTTCGTGGTAACGCCTTCCTTTTTCCGCCTCATTCGGGAAAAACCCATTCATCTTCATGTATGTGAGTAGGGCTCGCTGATGCACTACAATTTCCGCTGAAGGGAAGTGTGCAATCATTGGGTTTTTGAGCTGCGTGTTCACGATTTTAAGATGAAAGTTTGCCCGCTCTCGGCATAACGTCTTTTCTCTCTGGTGCCGCCCAATATGTCTTGCTATTACTTTGTAGATAGCGAATGAAACAATAAGTAAACTTAGCATTATACCCGTTGTAGTGGCAGACACAGCGTGTTCCTTAGCGGTAAAAAGTAGGTAGACCGCGATGGCAGTCTTTCACATGCTTAAACAGCGACTCATTGGTCAAGGTGTTGTACATCATCAAGTCCACCCAATGATTCAACATGGCAGCAGTCGTCGTCGATTGTCGCTGATGAGAAGCGACATCGGGTTTGCCAATGGTCTTTTCAAAATCAAGCACTTTGAGCACATTGGGGTGCAGTATCATCGTTGTAAAATCAATAGGGGTATCAGTCATGCTAAACCCAAGCATAACTTCCTGACGTTCATTTTCTAACGTATCAAGCCAGCGTTCGATTACGCTTAAAAACTTATATATCGCGCTTTCTTCAATCTCATCCAAATGCATAAAGTGACATTGTATAAACGGTATAATGCCCGCACTAAATGCAGCATCAACATAGGGCTGCATTGTCATGAAGGCTTTACCCATAACCTCTGGGCTTGGATCGTTTAAGTAAAGAGGAAAGCGGACCCCCGTTGCGCGAGAAAGCGATATTCGGTTTAGCCTATCATCAAGATTTAAATATTCACAGCGTTGATTATAGCGTATCTTAGATGGCATCAAACCCACAACGGAAGGTATCCATTTTTTGAACCACAGATATTCAACAATAGGCATTATCTCATTCATTGAAGGGTCTGTTTTTTCTGTGATTAACGTTTCATCAAGAAGACAAAGGCCGATGTTATTCTCATGGAAAAGAGGCATTGATGCGAGGTGGGTGAAAACGTCCTTCATTACACTACGATGGAAGTTTACATCCCAGGCGCTATTATCCATAGGTCGTTTGAATTTAGCTTGATACATATAAGGGAAGTGCATTAGGTGTGTTGAAAAGTCCACATCCAGTGCAACGCCTGCTGTTTTTTCAATCGCTTCTCTCATGAAAGGAAACGCTGAGCCCGAGTGATCTTCCTCTATATCCAACCATTCATCATCTTCAAATGTAGCTTTGTGTTGTTTTTTTGCAGGTGAAGTGGCGTTTTTCATAACGTTAAGTCAGATTCCATTACTGTCATTGCCGCTATTCTATCGTAGTTTGGGTGCGTAAATCAAGCGATTTGGTTTTTGACAAGCTTTGTTATATTGGTGTTGTGGTGGCAGATTAAATTTGGTATTATCTGACTCTTCTAATAAAAGAGTGAATGTAGGTAACATCAATGAGCAACAATAATGAACAGCGACAAAAAGCCCTTGCAGCGGCAATGGGTAACATAGAGAAGCAATTTGGTAAAGGCTCGATAATGAAACTCGGTGCTGATGAAACAAAAAAAGCACCGTCCATTTCAACAGGCTCATTGCTAATCGATGACGCGCTGGGTATTGGTGGTTTGCCGCAAGGCCGAATCTGCGAGATCTATGGGCCTGAATCATCGGGTAAAACAACCCTTACGCTTCAAGTCATTGCAGAAGCGCAAAAGAAAGGGCTCACCTGTGCTTTTATTGATGCTGAGCACGCGCTTGATCCTGTTTATGCAGAGCAATTAGGGGTCAACATTGATGATTTATTGGTCTCTCAGCCCGATACCGGTGAGCAAGCGTTGGAGATTTGTGAAATGCTTGTGAGTTCTGGTGCAGTTGGTGTTGTCATTGTTGACTCAGTGGCCGCATTGACACCTAAAGCTGAAATTGAAGGTGATATGGGCGCGTCACATGTTGGACTTCAAGCCCGTCTTATGTCACAAGCCCTAAGAAAGCTTACGGGGACGGTTAAGCGAACAAATACACTGTGTATTTTCATTAACCAAATAAGAATGAAAATTGGTGTTATGTTTGGAAACCCAGAAACAACAACGGGTGGAAACGCACTGAAGTTTTATTCCTCTGTACGTCTTGATATTCGTCGAATCGGCGCATGGAAAGAAGGGGATGAAACTGTCGGGAACGACACGCGCGTGAAAGTTGTCAAAAACAAAATGGCTCCGCCGTTCAGGCAAGCGGAGTTTAAAATCCGCTATGGTAAAGGTATCGATAAGGTTTCAGAGCTTATTGACTTAGGTGTAAAACATAAGTTGGTTCATAAAGCGGGCGCATGGTATGATTATAAAGGCAATCGCTTCCAAGGCAACAGGAATATGCGAGCAGAGCTGCTTAAAAATCCTGATTTAAGCAACGAGATAGAATCCGAAATTAAGGCGATTATGTTCGGCGAGCCTGCGGTGGATGAGCAGGCGTAATGCGATTCAAAGCGCCACGTTGCCGTGGCGCTAAACAAAAGGCGTAAGAGTATGTTTAAAAAAATGTGTGCAAGTGCTATCGTCGTCTGCTCTCTAGGTATTGTTGGGTGTGGTGAAGCCGTGTCCAACGACCATGTGACGGACACCATCCCCGTGACTAAAAGCGCCTCTGTAAAACGTGGCGTTTCAGTCGAGAAACAGGCACAAGCACTAGCCGCGCTTTCTGTGATCAGTGAGCGTGGAGGTGATTTAGTTAGTCGCTATAAAGAATGCAGATTAGATAGTGCACCTTCAGATTTCAACTGCGTTGATTTTCTTTACGCTATCCGAATAGCAACAACAAAATTTAATGCCGATGTTATGAAGAATACATCGCAAACAATACAAACGTTAAAACTATTGGAGGAGTTGCCCGATGATAGGGTGAAAGATGAAGTCGTTGTTTTTGGTGGGCCTGTCAATGTAAGGCCGGTGAAGACAAAAATTGAGTAGTTTGCAACACCATATTTATACCGCCACAGGGGATGAAGGCGTCACCAATGTCCTTTCTGTATTTGCAAGTGAGCCCAACCGTGCGTATGACATTCACGAGATTGAATCTCGCAGTGGGTTGTCTGTTGAGGTTTGCAAACGCCACCTTCAGGCCTTGAGTGTCAGCGCCCCCCCTTTCCCCTTTGGATTTAAATGGGTTGTCCCCCATGGCAGGTGGTGGGTGTTGAGCCATCAGGCGATATCCTATTTAGCACGTGAAGAACCTCATGATTATGTGCCTTGCTTAGGGTGGCTGAGAGCGTCACCAGCCAACAGAAATGTTTTGATGATCGTTAATGAACGAGATAGAAATGACGTTGTTAGAGAGATGTGCCTTAATGCTGATAAACGTAGCATTATGGTTTTAGTCGGCCAGTGCTATGCTGAGTTAGACGCTGAATTTGATGACGATGATAGCATTATTTGGTCACGTTATAGCAGCATGCCTAAGCTTAATAAGATTATAAATACGCTGCCTGCGACATCTCGATTGCGCTTTGTGTCCTCACATGAGAGTTATGTCATGAAGCACATTCGTGCTGCAAGGGCAGAGCCTAGTGACCACGTTATTGTAAGTGTAGATTGCGAACGCGACAATATAACAACATCAGGTGGCAGCTTTGACGAAGTTGTATTAATGCGACCAGGTGTAAACGTTATGGCGGCGGCCCGGCGTTTAAAGGTGCCACCTGGAATGCAACGTCTGCCTGGTGAGTGTGCTGTCAATCGCGCAAATGCATCAAACCCTCTTGCAATCAATGGACGAACATGGCGTTAGTCTAGCGATGAGGTCCCACTCTTGATTGCTGAGTGTGCTTGATATCAACATCTTGTTTGGGGCTCTCGGGTAGTCTAGGTTGATGAACATGAATCTGATCATGAGAAAATACAATGTAAGAGGTAGAGCCAGCGTCTTCAACGTGGTTTTTGTAGCGTATTCCATCGAACCCCATATCCATAATCGTACTTCGACACCACGCGAGTTTATCCCTGTTATTTGACACGCTACGCCCTTCTTTTCGTTTTACCTCATTAAGAGGCAGGGCGTTAATGATGTCGTCCGGTAACCACAACCCTAGATCGGGCAGTTCAATGGGTGACGACACTCTCAACGATGCTTTTTTTAGTAAGCGATCCTCTATAGCTTTTGCATGCAGCTTAGCGTGAGACTTTGTCCGAAATTGACCAAGCTTGTCTCCCATGGCATCAATTTGGTAGAAGTCGGGATTTTGTCCTTTAGCGACGGATGAATGGTAGTCAACGATATCCTTTTTTTGAGACATTTCTTTTGCACACTCTGCAACCTCATTAAGCGACATTTTGTTGACAATGTCTTCAATGTTGGAGTGTGGCGATTGAAGCTTTTTGCTCATGATGTGCAGTAACATTTGGTGAGGCCCCTGCATTGAATCTGCATCGGCATAGCGCGCTCGCCACATGTCAGTTCGGCTAGGGGATATGTGCTCTATCGTACATCTTTTCTCTGTGCCGAGAGCAGATTGCCGCATTTGGGCTGCTCGCTTTGTTCCAAAGTGAAATCCAATGTTGTCAGGGTCATCAAAACGTGCAAAGTGCCCCCCTGAGCTGTGGTACATATTTTTTACTATGCTGTGCTGGGCTCGTGTGGGGATGGCCTGATTTGGTTTTTCAACATGGTTTAATCCATTGACGATACCAGTGTCTAATATAACAAACTGAGAAGCATCACTCGGCCACCCGCTTGCGCCAATATAAGGTGATTCAGGCGAGCAATAAGCGACAAGATCGAACCCTAACGATTTAATCATGTTCAGCCGTTCCGGTGCGCTCCTTAAAGACTCAATGGCTTGTACGTTATCGACATAATACGGCGCACTAGGTTGAAGGTTCATTGCGTATTGATGCGGCATGTCCTGTATATAGCGGTAATCAGACCTGGGGGTAACATACATTCCTGTGTGCGATTTATCAAGTGAGGCAGATTGAGTGCCATGATAGAATGTGACATCTGAAAACATAATGGACGTTACTTGTTAATTCTGTTTTGAGGATTATATCATACTTCGGGCGAATCTATGATAATGTGATACCTTCACCTTTAATTGAACAAAACAAATAAGGCAAACGGCATGTCTGTAAGTATTATTCCTGATGGTTCACTATTGAGTGTAAGCAAATATATGGCTGAGCTTATTGTTAACAACCCAGAGGAAGAAACCCGTCCAATGGTGGCTAAACGATCTGTGTTGGCTATGCGAGAAATGGCGCTGCGTATTGCTGGCGAGTGCGGGTTGCGTGGGGAGTATGAGGATGTTAGTGACCTCGGGGCAAAACTAGCAACAGCGATATCGGCGCAAAATGCAAAGTCTCTTAAAGCGGCCTACGGTGATTTGGATAGCATTTCAGGAAAAGGCAAAGAGTACGCATCTACTGATGTGGCCAGCTCTGACTTTGATGTCCCTCAGAATGCGCAGGGGCACGCTTACTTAATTAATGCGTTTGACCATATTTCTCACGGCTTAGAGTCGGATGGCGAGCCAGAAACAATCTCTCCAATTATTGAAAATATGCGAAAAGTAAGTGGGCATATTCTTCATGCGCACAGCGCGAAGGATATTGCTCCTTTTACGCCCGCTGATTTGTCAGAAAGTTTAACTCGTATGCTTGCCAATGGTGACGGCATGATGGAGGCTGCTGATGGATTTCGTGGCCTTGTGGCAAGGTTGAGTGTAGACACCCGACATGGTTGGTATACAGGTCAGGATATGTTTATGCACATGTTCGCGGACGCTTACGATAATGAAAAAAGCATAACGCTTCCTCACTCTGATGACCATTATGACGCTCTCGTGCCTCGTGCAATTTTGAATTCAGTGTCGGCTTTTGCGCCCAATCATTATGCGCTATCAGGAGACATCCCTCAGCCCAGTGATGCCGATTTACAGCGTATCATATTAGCCGCAAATAAAGTTGCCAGCCACATATCAAGTTTGGACACGAGCAACATAAAAAGGTTAACGGGAGTGCCATTTACCCTCAGTGAACACAAATCATTGTTTGATGACGTTGTGGCATTTAAGGTTGATATGACCTTGTCAGGCCAGCAATCATTGCTTGTTTATGATGCGACGCGTTCTTTTGCAGAGGCCGCTGAATTACATGAACGTTATGTCAAACGAGACAAGACGGCTTACATTGTTGGAGATATTAACCCCAATGAGCTAGGTGAGGTGAAAATGCGCCCTGGCATGGATGAAAAGCAAGGGGTCTTATTGCGTTTGCTGTCTCAGAAAAATGTGTATCTTATGAGTGGTGAAAGTGAAGTGGATAAATTGGGTCATGCTCATACGGATGGCATGATGGCGCTGCCTGTTTCCAATGCTGATTTAGATATGCTTAAGTACGCCCTTATTAGACCGGTTGATGCGACAACATTGAATTTGATTGATATACTTGAGAATGTAGAGTCAGAGTTCAATGTGTTCTCCAATCCCACATCAACGGAAAACACACTTAAGCATGTGGAATCAGCGCTTAAAGGGAACGGTTACGATGCTATTCACCCCTTGATGGAAAAAATGAAAGAGGTGCTTAATGATTATGGTGGTTCAACACCTGAGCATCTTGTCAGAGGTGCTTATGCTAAGTTAGATGACAACGCCAAAAAAGCGCTTAACACGCCATCAAGTGCATCTTTGGGTGCAACGCTAGATAAGCTTGAGGAGGAAGGTGTCACGATGAAGGGGCCGACGCGCTAGTCGCTTCAGAAGGAGTTGAAAATACGCGGGTGGTTACAGTGACATGGGGGCAAAGTGATTCTACAGTGGAGGCGATAACTTGGCAAAAGTGAACGCCACCTCTACTCGCGGCCTCCATATCTAACGTAAATCTCCGACAGCTTCTTTCTGTCAATGACAGGCTATTAGACACCCATTCTCCAGCCAGCTTGGCGCACTCTGCCCCCCAATGAAGTTGGTGTCCTCGGTAATCTGGCAACAGATTAACCTCTTCTAATGTAGCGAAAACATGTATGTGATTGCTGTCAGGGTGAAGGGTGATCTTGGTGTAACCAATAAGTGTGTTTTCTAGATAGAAACCGATATCGCCCTCTTCAGGGATAAACGCATCCCATTCATCCTCGCGGCATCGGAGCTCGCCCTCAAAAGACGGGATATCCTCCTTGTTGATATTTCTTGTTTTCAATGCTTGAGGGGTGGGCTCATCTTTTAGTTCAGATGTTCGCTTTCGTCCCCATCGCTTAAACAGTGCGAATATCATAACTCAACGCTTCTCATCGTTGTGCATGCCTATTTATTCCTCGTCTTCTGGAAGAGTGATTTCAATGGCGTCGTCAATATCAGTGTCGAACGATTGATTGATTTGGGAAAAAGAAAATCCTCTTTGCTGTAAAAAACGAGATTGTTTGGCTTTTTCTTTAGCGTTATCCGGCAATCCCTTGAATTTTTTCATACGCTCTTCTTTCGCGCGAAGTGTCCATATTGCATGATTAGGGTGTAGCACCTCGTCTATCACATGGCTTGCGATCTTATGTTCCATCAACTTAGCTTTAACTTTAATTGGCCCATAACCTCGCGTATCACGACACTGTCTCACATAAGACAATGCGTAGCGGTGATCAGATTGACTACCATCTTCTGCAAATTCATTTAAAATGTCACGACACTGAGACAGGTCATTACCCGAAAAGTTGCTTCTTATTTTATCGAGAAGATTTTCAAATCCCCATTCACGTTCTGCTAATTTACGGTAAATGTAGATGCGTATTTTGTTTTCTTCTACGGGATTTTTTTTTGCTTGGCGGTTAAACATTACCATATTGCTCCACGTTAAATCCCCATCGCTTTATTAGCATGCTGGCTTGATTTGGGTCAGACTCCCACAGTGACGTTGCGATATCATTGATTGTCGGGATAAGTGGAGCATCACGTTCCATGTCAGCAATGGTAAGGTTAGCTAAGCCGGTTTGTCTGGTGCCAAGAAGTTCACCTGCTCCTCTAAGTTCCAAGTCGCGCTGCGCAATAACAAAGCCATCATTGGTCTCTCTCATAACGGCAATGCGTTTTCTCGATACTTCACTCATTGGCGTACTGTAAAGCATTACGCATGATGATGCCGCAGCACCACGCCCCACTCGCCCTCTAAGCTGATGAAGTTGAGAAAGTCCTAATCTATCAGGGTTCTCAATGATCATTAAACTTGCATTAGGGACGTTAACGCCAACCTCAATGACGGTTGTGGCGACAAGAACGTCAATACTCCCATCACTAAAGTCACTCATCACCTTTTGTTTTTCAGCGGGGTCAAGTTTTCCATGCACCATGCCAATACGAAGCGTAGGGAGAAGTTCTTGAAGCATGCGGTATGTTTCTGAAACGGCTTGGCTACCAAGAACTTCAGATTCTTCAATAAGTGTACACACCCAATATACTTGTCGTTTTTCTTCACGACATACGTGTCCAATTCGGTCAATGATATCTTCACGTCGGTGATCAGGTACTGCGACAGTCTTAACCGGCGTTCTTCCCGGAGGTAACTCATCGATAATAGATGTACTCAATTCAGCGTATGCGACCATAGCCAGTGTTCGAGGGATCGGCGTGGCCGTCATAACAAGTTGATGGGGGAATCGGTCGTTGAATTTTCCTTTCTCTCTCAGCGACAGACGCTGGTGGACGCCAAAGCGGTGCTGTTCGTCAATGATCATCATCCCTAAGTGATGAAAGGTGACGTCATCTTGGAATATCGCATGGGTGCCTACAATCATCTGCATTGAGCCATCTGAAAGCTCATTAAGCACGTTTTTTCGCTGTGATTTCTTCATTTTTCCCGACAGCCAACCGACGCTGATGCCTAACGGTGACAGCCATTCTTTGAATGTTTGGGCGTGCTGTTCTGCCAGAATTTCAGTCGGGGCCATAAGTGCGACTTGGGCTCCGCTTTCGATTACACTGAGCGCACTAAGCGCGGCCACCAGCGTTTTGCCGGAACCAACGTCCCCTTGAACCAACCTCATCATAGGTTTTTCTTGATTGATATCGGCATCTATCTCATCCACGACGCGTTGTTGCGCGCCTGTGGGCGCAAAGGGGAGAGATGTTAAAAATTCTGTTCTAAGTGATGACGATGGAGGGAACGGGGTGCCCTTGCACGACTCGTTTGCAACCTTTAAACGCAAAACGCTAAGACTGTAGGCAAGCAACTCTTCTTTTATCAGGCGAAGTTGAACGGGGTGCTTGCCGTCGTTCCAGCATGCTAGTCCATCATCAACAGGGGGGTTGTGAACCATTTTTATTGCCGTGAGCAAATTAGGCTCTTTGTTGCTGTCTAGTACAATAGATGGCAAGGAAATATCAAAGCTGTCGAGGTATGCAACCGCTTTTTTAACAACCTTACTCATGACGGTATGGGTTATACCTTGTGTTAGTCCATAGATAGGCGTGAAGTGTTGAGGTTCTTTTAGCTCGTGGCGTTTGACAATACGGTATTCTGGCTGCGGCATTTCAGGCCCGTATTTGCCTATTTTTAATTCACCATAACAATGCATTAAACGGCCTGGCACCAGCATAGAAAGCTGATGTTTGCCAAAACTGAATAGTCTAACGAACGCCACGCCGCTACCATCTTTAACTGTAACGAGCAGGTTGCGTTTTCGGCCATGTTTCATTTGAACATCAACAATTTCGCCGACAAGACACGCTTTTTCTCCCGGCGCAAATTCAGAGATGGGAAGTATTCTAGAACGGTCTTCGTAGCGTTTCGGTAAGTGAAATATCGCATCTCTAACAGTGCTAATGTTTATATTAGAGAGAAGCTCGGCTGTCTTTTTTCCTACGCCATCAAGCTGGGTTATAGAAGCATTCAGGCAAGCATTATATCTTTCTTCCATCACTATCCAGTGCTTAAAATTTTATTTTTTAATCATATCATAACCAAGCTTTATAAACAATAAGCAAAATTGTCATAAATGACTAAGCTTGAGCCTTGATTGCCTCAATCATTGATGTTGGTTTTGGGAGTTTTTGGAAGTAAATATAACTTGATGCATCATTAGGCATCGCGTCGAAATGAAGCATGGAAAAGAAAGGAGTGACGCTGTCTTCCCATTTCAGCAATAGGCAAGTGCCTTTATGATGTTGGGTTTGAGTGATATATGAAAGTGCATCGTGTGCTGTGTTGTAAACGGGGAGCATCTGAGATCTCTCCATCATCATCTGTTTACAGTCGCTGCCATTAATTAATGTCATGGCATAACGCTCACGGTCGCCAATAATAAAGAGTGACCTTGAATGCTTGATTGCAGGCGGTGAGTTTTCATTCATGACGTCATAGGCGTCAGATATCGTTAAGATAAAAGGCGCGTTGCCTTCGGAAATAAGCATTCCCTTTTGCTCGTAAATTTTAGAGAACGCCGAGAGATCATCTTCGATATGCTGTTGCTCATTATGCAAGGCGTTAATAAGGGTGAAAGCAAATCCGACAAATGCAAAAAAGTAAACAATCGAGTTAAAAGATAACTTTAATAATCGACGCTTAGAGGGCGCTTTATTAAGCGCCCTCTTTTTGCGTTTATGCAATGCGTTGACGTAGTCGTGCATGGCTTACTCGTATGCAAGCCCTTTGTTGAAACGCATGAGGCCTTTAATGGAACGATACAAGATCCAAATGTAAGCACCGAGAAGGATAAATACACCAATAAATACGGCGGTTAAGATGAAACCGGCGACAGACCATATGAGACCCCAAAGGAAAATGCTTTTGGCATTCTCGTAGTGGCTTTTCTCAATGTCACTAAGACCGCCTTCACCGCTTGCAACATAAGCCCAGATGCCGCCAACCAGAAATGTGATACCGGTCAACGCGGAAGCGAGGTACAGGATGTAAATGTAAAGTGGTGTTTGAGATGCTTTTTGAGACTGCGCAACTTCAGGCTGAGCGTTCACATTCTCGGTGGTGTTGGCAGTGGCTACTTCTGGTTCTACACTGTTATTAGGGTTCTGTTCTGGCTGGCTCATGAGCGTTCCTTTTTTATGTGTTGTCATAAATGTGATAATGAAATATCAAAATTAATATAACACAAGTTTTTATAAATTAAATACTTTTATTTTAATAAAATTAAAATTTTACTCTTTTTGATTTCGTGATATTATAATTTTATTCAAATGTGTTAATAAAAACAGATTAGGTGAATGCGATGAACAGCGCGATTAAATTTTATTGTTGGTATTGGTTTAGTTAGCCTCTCCCTGTGCAACCGGGGAGACCGGGTTCGCACGTATCAATGTTCATCAACATTATGATTCACAAGGCCCGGGTTACACCGGGCTTTTTAATGCCCGAAAGAATTCTCAAACAATAGGGCATTACCATGAATACATTACATGAATTAACACTTAAACAAATAAGAACCGAAATGGATGACGCGCAAGTGAAGCAATCTATCATTGCTATGATGATGAATATGCAAGATCCTGCCATCAGTAAATTGGAAAGAAAGCCAATAGCAGCGCTACCCCTAGGTAAACTTATTGCTTACCTTGAAGCGTTAGAGGCCAACGTTGAACTATCGGTGACGCTAAAAAGCGGTGATGTCGTCATTATCAAGCAGTGAATATTGCAATTCGCCCATTTAAAAGATATGGTGAGCTTTACGGACAAGGAAGAAAATGTGTGGTGTTTTCATTATGCCAAGAGCTGCAAAGGAAAATAGACTTCCTGAAATAATGCATATTGCAGGATTCGAGACTATGGCAGAATTATCAGAGTCATCAGGTGTCCCGCGTCCAAGAATAAGCAATATAGGCAATGGAAGGATTTACAAATCAGCCTCCCCTTACGCTTACACGTGTTCTGGAGAATTGTCACAAGAGGCTCGTAGGCTCTCTCAGGCATTAGGTTCAGTGCCAGAGCATTTTTATCATCCAGATTTACTTTACCACTCATCATGTCAAAAAGCATTGAGTCGGCACCTGGCGCACCTCGAATCGAAAAGTGATGTTGTCGTGTGGCCTACAGATAAGACGTTATCTGGCTTTGGGTACAAAGCGGAGGATGTGGATGAGCCAATGTCAGCATTGCTTGCATTGCTGTTTTCTCCCATCATGACAATTGAGAAAGAGAGTAAGCGGGAGCGCTTTCGCATAGGTGCGACAATGTTAGTGTTACGTCATATTTTCGGGACATCCTACTGTGAAGCAGCCGAAGGTTTGGGGATAACACTTACCGCCGCACATGGCTGCATACAAGACATGAGATCATTCATGAAAGATTATTTCAATTTTGAAAGCGGAGACTTAGGTGAACATGTGGATTTGTTTGATCATGTTCCGCGACGTTGAATTGATGTTTTGAAATGGGCATCCTGCCCGCATTCATTCCATCGTGAAAAACAGTCTAGCCTGGCTCTGGTGTCGTGCTGGAGGCTCGTCAACTCCAAACCAGAGATAATGCTCAGTGACGATGCATTATGCATTTTGTTGGCAATAAAAAAGAGGAGCGTTATGCTCCCCTTTCTTTTGTGCAACATTGACTGCACCATCCGTGTGTAAGTATTGTACCCTTCAATCACTCTCAATCCTGTGAGAGCGTAAGCCTCATGCCTACTAACATTGTTTCCTACCAATGATTTGTCCTTAATCACAGCGTCCTGCCACGATGTTCATTCCTTTGCAAAGCGATATCCTCACCGCCGCATATATTCCTTAAAAGACTTTGTCCTGTCCACAATCTAATGATTGCTGAATTCCGTTCCGATCCACTTCAGAAAATCCGTATCCATCTTCCTTGGTTTCCTAAGTTTTTCGTTGCTTTCCTTGCTAACACCAATTCCCTAGTGTATCCATTTGCAGCATTTAAAACTGCCACACTCCATTGTTTTCCGCTTCAGATAATCCGTATCCGTCTTCCTTGGCTTCCTAAGTTTTTCGTTGCTTTCCTTGCTAACACCAATTCCCTAGTGTGTCCATTTGCAGCGCTTAAGACTGCTAAAATCCGTTATTTCCGCTTCAGAACTCCATCTCCATCATCCGTGGATTCCTGGTTTGTTAATTGTTCATCCTTGTTAACAACTGTTCCTTAGTGTATCCTGTCATTCCGTTGCATATCCTAAATCACTCCTTGATTTTGGCTTCGTGCCGCATGACATTTCCCTAAGTCACTTCGTCCTGTAAGTGTCAATTCCGTATCGACAAGGAGAATTATACTTTGGAATGATTATTCTGCAATACCTAATCGGCAAGTTTTTGCCTCTATAGCGGGACTTTTAAATAAGTGCCCTTTTTTTGCAAAATAAACAGAGTGTTCACCGTGAAAAATTTGCATTCTTTGGTGTAAAATGCGACAATTGGTAATATAACAAAGTCAGACGAATTAAAGGTTTACTTAGATATGTCGATAATAATTGATTTAATGCGCCGCTATCCTAACGCGATGAAAAAAAATGAGGCCGTGTCGCTCTATCAAGAGCAATCAGAGTCCTATAAGAAGCATGTGGATGAAACCACTTTTGTTCGTTTTTTTTCCTCGCGAAGCCGAGATGTGCTTTTCGGGCATGATTACGAGGCAACAGACAGCGATGCACAAAAAGCAGCCCCCCTTCAAATAGCGGGAATCTACACTGACGCTGAATTTAATGCATTAGATGAACCCATCGAAGTGTTCTGTAAGCTTCACGGTGATAAGCTGCCAAGCCCAATGGCTATTGAAATTACCAAGATAGCCCCCTCTTTCGTTATCGAAAAGGGTGAAAGTGAGCCCGTTTTCTTCCATAAAGTAAACAGGCTACTTTCACTCCCTAACACCTGTTCATATGGCTATAATTCCATTCGGTATGATGATGTAGTTACACGTTTCGGGCTTTTTAGAAATTTACTCCCTCCTTATGCCAGAGAATTCAAAAACGGTAACTCAAGATGGGATGCAATGAGTGTGACTTTGGCCTTTTATGCAAATCATAAAAATAATCCCGCGCTAGTTTGGCCATCAACTGAAGAAGGTAAACCGACCTTTAAGCTTGAAAAACTTTGCGAGGCCAATGGGATTGTACAGGAGCATGCTCATAATGCCGTTGATGATGTGAAAGCTATGATTGATTGGTTATCAAAGCTGCAAAGCGTTGACCCTGCATTAATGAATCACTGTTACACCAGAAGGAAGAAGCAAGCGATTCAATCCGTTGTTTACCCTGGCTCAAAAATATACCTTCCTTCTCTGTTTGCCGGAGAAGATAAAGACTACTGTTATAAAATGATCATTCTGGGTGGTGTTCCTGGTGACAAGAATAAATTTTTCGGCATTGACGTTAGAGACATCCAACTATTAAGGAATTGCTACAAGCTGACGGCTGAAGAGATCGGAGCTCGTTTGTTTATGAGTAATGATCAGCTTCAAGAGGCGGGTGTTGAGCGCCCCCCATTGGTAACCTTTGCCGTCAATCAGTGCCCCTCTATCTTGACGGAGTCCACACCGGTCGGCGAAAACACAATGCCATCAATCCCTGACCCTCAATGGTCAAAAGCACTACTTTCTCAGCATGCTTTTATTGATAAGCTTGGTCAAGCTCTAAAAAGCGACCATGACACCAAAAATGAGAACCCTGAATTAAAATTGTATGAAGGTTTCCCATCGAATTATGACGCTGACCTTCAGAACCGCGTGGAGAATACAGCGCTGCCAGAGGCCTATGATTCATTGCCTAAATTTGAAGGCGCTCACTTCAACGAGCTCAAGCGTCGTGTTGACGAAAAAATGCGCGATGAGCTGTCACCAGAGTGGGCAAAACACCGTCGAGCTGCACGGGAAGAGTTGCTTGCCTCTTGGTATCCTGATGAAAGTGACCGCTGGTCCGCATATTGGGATGAAGTAGATGCAGTAATAACTGATGACGCTTTGAAGGAAGATTTGAAGAACACGGTGACTATGTGGTTTAAAGAAGAAGACGCTGTGATTGAAGCAGCTGATAAGGAATAGTGTTATGAATATCGTACAATACCTTTGTTTGTTGCTTTCAGAAGAAGCTCATGAGGTGGGCCAGCGGGCGTCAAAGCTCTCTCGCTTTGGTAGTCATGAGGTGCAGCCTGGGCAGCCTTACACTAACATAGAGCGCGTACAGCAAGAAAAGACTGACTTCATGGTAGTTTACAAATTACTCAACAAAGCAGCGGGTAGCCATGACCCCGATGATTTTACGATTGGGAGCGAACAACTTAATAAGAAGAAAGAGAAATTGCGCAAATTTACTCGCTTGAGCGTTGAGCAAGGTATGATAGGCTCGGATGTCGAAGAAGAGCTTTTGGTTCTGTTGAGTCGCATATGAGGTAATCATCAGCATTGGCCGTGCATTTGCGCGGCGCAATGCGATGGCATTTACCTAATGTGCCTTAACGACACCTTTAATGTCTTTCCAGTACAGCTTCAGTAACACTGGCCCTGCAATAATAGCTCCCGTTATTACACTTATGGCGAGTTCTAGCCAAGGCGCAATTGAGTATGCGCTGGTTAGCCACGATTGCATGGCATAGACTCCACACCACATGACGACAGAGACGCCGGCCACGGGAACCCACTGAGTGAAAGTCTTAATGGGAAGGTTATAGCGCCTTGATGCTCTTAATACTATACACAAGTACGCAAGCGAGAAGCCAATAACCCATGCGTACGCAGCGCCATAAATACCAAATTGAACCCCCACTGTGATTGAGGATAGCAGTATAGTGCATGTTATCGCAGCATTAACAAGTGAAAATTTAGCGTCGCCTTTTGCCATGATAAAATTGCCTAATACAGTGGCTTGCATGCGCAATGGGAAAACCCAGGCCAGTATAAGAATGACCGCACTGGCCTCCCGCCATTTTTCACCTAGCACGGTAATGACGAGTGGCTCTGAGATAACGCTGAGTCCAGCGAAAACGGGAAGCGTGAAGATGGACATGACACGTAGTGCATAACCAAGGTAGTACACCATAGCGTTGTGGTCATCATTGGTTTTAGAGAACGCTGAAAAAGCCACTTCATTAATGATGGCATTAATTTTGGTCATTGGTATTGAAGCGATTTCCGATGCAACGTTATATATACCCGCACGGTCAACGCCAAGACCTTTAGCTATAATGACGGTGTCTGCGCGATTATAAACAAACCACATTATTCCGCCCAACTGAGCCTGTAGTGCATATTTGAGACTGTTACCTATGCCGTTAAAGTTTAATGTGCATCGATAAGTGGCACCGGCAGCAATGTGGAGTCCAATAATCCGAATTGTCATCATTGCTGCACTTGATATGAGTAGAGCCCACACGCCAAATCCCATATGAGCAAGTGTGAAGGCGACGAGCGCGGCAATAAAACCTGCGGCGGTTTCAACAATCGCCCTTGCTTTAAAGCGCATTTCCGTCTGTAAGGCCGCTTGCGGTATGACGCTTAAACTCATCAGAGGATTGATAACTCCTAAAAAGAGTAAGACTGGCACTATCTCAACATTTTCATAGTAAGACGCAATAGGCTCAGCGGCCCCAATCATGGCGGCGCTAAGTAACGCATTCATGCCAAGAGAAACCGTAAAAAGCGCACTTCGCCTTTCACTGTCTTTGATTTTCTTTTGAACTATGGCGTTTATGATGCCGTTATTGGTTACTAAGGTGATTAAGGTGAAGAATACCGTGGCAAGTGCCACAAGCCCATAGTCTTCTGGTGTGAGTAGCCGAATGACATAAAATGTCGATATCCATGAAAAAACTTGCGTAAACAATTTGGCGCTAGCTGACCATTTCATTCCGCTGATGACTTGCTGTTTAATGTTGCTCATCGCTTGTATCCTTGCTGCTCAGTTTTTTTCTTCTTAGAGAGAGCGATACCGCCCTGCGTTTCTGTTGGTGCAGTAAGTGCACCGCAACAGGTAGAAATGCGAATACCCAAACGTCCCCTTCCAGCTTTTTGTTATTGGATGTTAACCCACCAAGAAAATAACTAAATAACGCTAAGCTAAAACCCACTATCATCGCGCGTAAAAAGGCCTCATCCGGCGTTTTGTATTGGCTGTCATTTTTAACAAACTCTCGGTTTGTACTGAAGATCCTAAGCCCACATGAAATAAAAGCGCCAAAGTAGAGGATAGCGCCAATTACGCCGTGATCTACCAAGAGTGTCATGACAAGGTTGTGTGAAGCCCTTAGTCCCGAGTTGGAGAGGTACTCTTGCGGAACGTATTGCGTACTTAACTGCAAAGTGCCACGGTGCCCATGCCCTATGATTGGGCTATCTCTCCACATTTCTATTTGCGACTCAATGATGACAACACGGGATCGCGCGCTTTTGTCGCTAACTTCCCCCATACTGTTCTTTTCAACACCTTGAAATCGCTCTATGATTTGCGGGCCCATAAGAAGCGCAGAAGCTACCACCCCAAGAACGCCGAAACCTGCGAGCTTCTTCTTGCTTCCTCTAGGGATAAAGAATACCGCCAAGACCCCTGCTGCGGCAAGAGAAAGCAAGGCTCCTCGACTTTCGGTTAAGAATAAGGTCATTAATACCAAGCAAACGCAGATGGCAATAAGAATATGAGAGCGCCTAAATGGCTCTAGCATCGCATAGCCTAGTATAAAAATCATGAGGACCAAATGTTGGCCCATCAAATTGGCGTCATCCATGCCAGGTGTGCCAATGCCCTCAAGCCTGCCGCCGTTGTGGTGAGCAAAGCCTTGGTAAGCGAGGAATGCTCCTCCAAGCGCATTAGCGATGATGATCATCCTAAAATCTTTTACGGTTCTCACGCAGTTGTGAAACAAGAATATAAAGAGTATGAATTTGAAAAGCAGGAAGACGTAGTCAGTATGCCAGACTGTACTAATAACGAACGGGTATTGTGCTAGCACATAGAGGAAAAATGCCGTCAGCCACCGGTTTTCTCTAAAGGCAAAAAATTTAAAGCCTGATTTAGGTGGGTGGATAAACAGCGCCACCATAGTGACGATAGATGCTATCAGCGACCAACGTATGCTAGGGAGGTTCTGCCCCCACCATTGCGTCGGTGCGTGAGCGTAAAAGCACATAAAGTAAATGGCCACGCCCCAAACGGGACGCCCTGCCAGTGCGCGACCAAGACCGTAGATATAAAGGCAAAGGTATAACAGGGCGGTTAACAACGTATCATCCCTTTTGATTAATCAATTTATCGAAGTTTTCGACAATGCGTTTGGCGTTATTGTCCCACGTGAAAGGTACTTCTTGTAGACGCTGGAGCGCATTTTTGCCACATTCTAACTTCTCGAAGTTATTAACGGCATCAACAAGAGCCGATACAAATGAGTCAGAAAGCGGCTTTTTATGATCAAAAAACACGGCATCAGACGGCCTGAGTATCTCCTTGATGTTTTCCTTATCTGGCGCGATAATAGTCGTGCCAAACAGCATGTATTCGAACATTTTTAAAGGTGAAGCATAATCAGTTACGTCGGGCTGAAGTGTGATATCAAACGTTGCCATCATCTTAAAAACATCGTTCCTTTCTAATGCGCCAGTGAAATTAACCTGATCATAAACCCCGGCTTTTTCTGCCAGTGACTTGAGCGCTTCAATGTTGTCACCATTGCCAACACAGACAAGTTTAACAGATTTATTGTTGATTATTTTCAATGCTTCGATTGCCCATTCCACGCCGCAGGTGAGATGAACAAATCCCACAAAGCCGATGATGATTTCACCCTCTTTTTTGTTTTTCTGGGCTTCTTTTGCCATCTTTAATGCCATGTCGAGTGATGATGCCCTTACCCCGTTGTGGATCACGTCAATTCGTTCGCGAGGAACACCAGCTTTTAAGCAGTGTTCAGCGAGCACTTCGCTGACAGGGAGTACCTTATCAGATTTACTCCATGTGTAAGCCTCGACCTTGTTCGCCAACCAAGGGAGTCCCATACCGCCATGCCGCTGTCTTTCATGTGCCAATGGCGCGTTTACTTCAAGTTGAATAGGGATTTTCAGCGCGTTTGCCACAATAACCCCTGCCGGCTGATGAAGATTGTAGCGTTCATAAATAACATCAGGCTTAAAGGTTTTTGCTTCTTTGTATAATCGCCATCCAGCAAGCACACTGTAACCTAATTCAAGGACTTCATAAGCGGCTTTGGGCAGCATCGATTTTAGCTTAGTCACCCATCCTCCATCATGCCCCATATCGGATGACTCTAGAACATCTGGGCCAACAACTTTAACTTCATGGCCTTGCGAGGTAAGCGCACGTACAATTTCACTTAAGTGCACATATTGCCCGTCTTTTGATGCAATGCGGTGGTGATATAGAATTTTCATAATATTAGTTCGCTTTTACTTTTATTCAAAAATCGATTAAACACCGAAAGCGACCATAGGAAAGGACCATCATTAGTTCTTCCTTCGTAATGATCATCAAGAGTTTTAATCAATGCATCAGGAGAAAATATTCCAGAATCCAAAAGATCATCTGACAACAGCATACCATAAAACAAAGGTTTCTGTAAACTTCTAAACCACTCATCTAAAGGTGATGTAAATGACTTTTTTACCCTCATCGACGTTTCAGCTGGGAGGAACCCTTTGCACCATTCTCTAAGTTGACGTTTGTGGGCAACCGAATCCATGTTAAGATGGTGAGGTTGGCTCAGTAACCTATCGGCAAGTGTATTGTCTAAAAAAGGCACTCTTGCTTCAACGCCGGCGCGCATGGTTGCCCTATCTAATTTAGTTAGAATGCAGCCTGGTAAATAGGTCGTGAAGTCGAGATGCTGTATTATCTTCATGGGCTCATCGCTATTAGCTGAATTCGCCAAGTTTTGAAACCAATCATCTGCGCGTTCACCTTCGGTGCGGCATTTAAATTCGTCAGTGTACATGTCATCTAGACGCTCTGGAGTCATTTGACTCATAGCCCAGCAGTAGCTTTTAGCTAAGGGGTGGCTAAGAGCTTGAAGCGTGGATTTTGCTCTCATGTAGCGAGGCATTGAAGGGTGATTTGGGTAATGCTTGGCCAAAACAGCGATAACATGCTGGCGAAAGAAAGCCGGTATTTTGTTTTTTAAGTTGGTCTCAAAATGCATTGCTCTGTGATTTCGGTAACCGAAAAAGAGCTCATCTGCGCCATCACCTGAAAGCATAACTTTTACGTGTTTTGACGCGTCTTTTGCAACTAAGTATGTTGGGTAAGCAGCATTGTCAGAGAACGGTGAGTCATATATTTTAGCCACAACGCCGTGACCTTTCATGCTCTCTTCATCAATCCATGTTATATGGTGATTAAGGCCTAACGACTTAGCAAAGCTCGCCGCTCTTGATGCTTCATTGTAATGCTCATTACGAAAGCCTGCCGTGAACGTGTTAAGGTCTGACGGTATGTGATCATGAGCAATGCGACTCACCACGGAAGAGTCAATCCCTCCTGACAGAAATGTGCCAACGGGAACATCCGATACACATTGGGATTTAACTGCACGCTTGAGAAGATGAATACCCTCATCTTTTTTTATGATAGGGCCGTCGCTGTTAATTCTACTGGTGATATCGGTATATTGGCAAGACGCAACATTGCCTAAACCATCAACTATCATAATATGTCCAGGTTGAACGTGTTTTACGTGAGTCAAGTGTGTACGTGGCGGCGGGATGTAACCCAGTGTAAAATAGTGATCAAGGCCAGTATGATCCCAATCGCGCTTTAGCGCTGGAAGCAGATCTGTTACTGCGTCAATCTCAGAACCAAAAGCGACACGGCCATTATGTTTACCATAGAACAGGGGCTTTATCCCGAAACGATCTCTGCCCGCCAACATTGTTTCTTTTTCGCGATCATAGAAGGCGAAAGAAAACATGCCGTTTACCTTGTGTAGGAAGTTGACACCTTCGACAATTAAACCTTGAAGCAACACTTCCGTGTCACAGTGCGTATGAAATACTACGCCGTGTGTTTTTGTGAGTGCTGACATGAGTTCAGAGTGGTTATAGATTTCACCATTGTAAATCAAGCAATACCGCTTACTCTTGTCCCACATGGGCTGTTCGCCCTGTTCTATATCACGAATGGCCAACCTGCGATGAAGTAACGCTCCGTGTGCTGTCACTACTTGCCCCTCGCCATCACTGCCTCTATGTGAAATAGAGGCCATCGCATTTTTTAAGGTGCGTGATGATGGTGGGTTGGACATCAATCCGTGAATGGCGGCTAAACCGCACATAAGCGACTCCGTTTACGATTGTTGGTTTTCAATATAACAAAGTTTAAGCAGGTTTGTAAATGCTAGCTTTTCTTTGGTCCGTAGTGCTGAGAAATCGCAATTCTTGCTCGCAGTTTGTCCAGGGAAAATAAGCAATCGTATTTCTTGAATAGATACAAGAGTCCTTTTATGTGTTCAATATGAAACTTTGTTATCTTGAATTTTCGAGACAGCTCCTGCGCGTCGTGAACAACCGTTAAAGACTCATCCGTGTCATAAAATATACGGTAGCCGGCTAGCCATACGCGAATGCAATAGTCAACATCTTCTGGTGCATAGAAAATATTCTCATCAAAAAAGCCAACGGCGTCAATGACCTCTTTTTTCAGCATCCAGCAAGCGGATATCGCATAGTCGACATCGCCAGAAAATGGCAAGTCATGACGCGTAATTCCACCAAGGTTAACGGCTCGCTCAAACTTTCTCTTCGCTGTGGGGAAGGTGTCAGTAGAGAGTTGATGGCGTCCATCTTTATAAGTAAGTCTGGGGCAAACCATCCCTATGTTTTTGTTTTCTTCAAGTCTGGCAATAAGACCATGGATCGCTGGTGCGGTAACATAGGCATCGCTATCAATAATAAGAATGTAGTTTCCTTTAGCTGCCCGCATCGCTACATTTCTTGACATTGTGGTGCCAGTGTTAATGGGAAAGAGTATGGAGTGGTATGATATGTTGTCGGCCGAATTTTCTCTTATATGGAAGGCAAGACGGTCTCTGCTTGTGTCGGTTGAATTGTTGTCCACCACAAAAACTTCACTGCTTTCTATATCCTTAAGCGCGTGTTCTAACGATGTTAGACAGCGTCCAAGCGTACGCTCAGAGTTGTATGATAAAATGATAACTGAAAGTAGCATGATTAATCCTTTTCAATGCGTTTGCAAGTGTGAGTGAATGCCTCAAGCGGAATTGATGATGCATCGTGTAAACCGAGTTTAAAATATAACGTAGCAACGCCACCGTCACGGTGGTGCTTTAGTCGCTGTAGGAGTTGTTGTTGTTTTAAGGCAAGTGGCGTTGCTTCAAATGCACCATTGCTGCAATACGTCACAAGGAGTGTTCCTTCTGTCCCGCTAGCATCGATAACGGTCAACACTCTAACGGGCAACGTTTCCTCTATAGATACAGTGCTTTTTTCCTTGATAGACCATCGCTCTTTATCAAAAAGGTGGTTTTCATAGCCTACGACTTTCTTAGTTGCATTTTCATTGTTGTACGCAAAGCGGTGCACTTCCCAACCCTCATAATTTAAGTGCTGGCTGGTGTCTGCATGAGGGAATGATGGGTTAAGTTTTGAACGCGCATCTCTTTCGCTGTATCCATCGTTTTCTTTTATTGGCAGATACACCGTGTCTTCCAATGCGTTTTTTGCGACGTAAGAGAGGACCACGAAGGCGATGAGTGCGTGGGTAATATTAAATGCAGACGATTTGACCTGTTCACACCAAGGGATAATCATCCCGTCTTCTTTTTGAGTTGGTTCGGGATCTTGCATGTAGTGACCAATGGTGAAGAGCATTATTAATACTATAACAAAGAAAATCCAACCATATATAAGATGATCAACACCTGTGGCTGCTTCTATATTTCCAAGCTCAGCGACCATGATGATGAGATAGACTCTAACACCGTTAGCCAATACTGGCACCACTATTCCCAAAGCGATAAACAAAGCGCGCTTATACGCTTTGGTCATGAATAAAAAGGCATAGAAGCAAGATACTGCGAAAGTGGAAATGAGAAAGTTTATACCGCTGCATGCTTCAGCTACCCTAAAGTCTGCGGCTGCTATCCTGATGTACCACCCGTTGTGAACTACCGTGACACCTGACATTTTAAGCATCTTGACCGACATATCGGCGGTAAATGTTTGGAGGTAAGGGATAAGAAAATCACCTACCGGCACGCACAGGAATATGAGTATAAGTGGAGTCCGGTAGTGCCAAAGGTAGCGCCAACCGAAAATGCTTAAAAATAGCATGGGGATAAGGCCAATAACAATGACCTGTTGAAGCAAATTAACGCCGCTTAGTAAGCCTATATAGTACGCCGCCCCCCATAAAGCAGCAAGAGATAGACTTGATGGAAGATTAAGCGATGACGGCAGAGTGTTTGGTGTTTGCATTTTCTTAAACAAGTAAAATGACAATGGAAGGATCGCTGCGCCGTGCATGTAGGTGTCAGTAGTAAACCACAGCGACACCATGTTTGACATCGCAGGGTGAGCGCCTAATACAGCAAACGCGAAGGCGACAAGAACTGAAAACGCTGCCGGGTTTTTCATTACTCGCCTCCTGCTTGGTAGGCGTTAAAGTATGACGCCATTGTGTTCCAATTGATATCATCTCTTGATATCAACTTGTCAATTTTGCTTTCCATTTTATTCAAGTTGACGTAATGACGAAATCGACTTTTGGCGCTTGCATTTTTAATCCGAGGTTGTTGAGGATCACATTCCCATGGATGAAAGTAGAACACATAAGGTGCACGACTATTATCAAAGTAGCGAGAAATCGCTTTTTCGTATAACTTCCAAGGCAACAGTCTGAAGTATCCGCCGCCGCCGACAGGGAGCCTTTTTCCTTTCATGGAAATGGTAGATTGGGGGAACTCCCACAGTTCGCCGCAACTCGTATTCATCAGGTAGGGGGATGTGGGCAATGAGGGGTCGCCATAGTGATCATGTTTAATTGGGTAGGTGCTTGAACTGTATCGGTATCCCGCTTTTGCTAAAGCATCAAAGTGAGACGGTGTGTGGCTGCCCATAGAAAATGAAGGGGCGCGGTAACCAAGAACAGCCTTGCCCGATTGTTTTTCAAGAAGCTGTTTTGCCGCTGATATGTCCTGAAAAAATGTGCTAGGGTCTTGGCGATCAGCTTTTTGATGCCAATAGCCGTGGCTTGCTATCTCGTGCCCCATATCGACAAGCTTAGGGACCATATTAGGCGCCTTTTCTGCAACCCATCCAAGAATGAAAAATGTTGCTTTTATACCTCGTTGTTGGAATTTTTCTGCCATTCTTAATGTGATATCAGCCGCGCGCAACTCATAGCTCTCCCATTTTTCGAGAGGAATGACGTCATCAAAGGCTGCGACTTGAAAGTAATCTTCTACATCCACCGTCATTGCTGCATTTTTATTAATGTGTTCCATTTCTATCTCCCTTTACCGAACAGTACAATTTCAGCAGTGCGAATTAAAATAAAGATATTCAACAAAAAACTGCGATGTTTGATGTAGTATAAATCAAATTTAAGCTTCTCTTTACTGTCACTTTCACTGGCGCCATAAGGGTATTTTATTTGCGCCCACCCACTTAATCCTGGTTTTACTAAATGACGAAAATTGAAGTAAGGAATGTTTTCGCTAAGCGTTTCTACAAATTCTGGCCGTTCTGGACGCGGGCCAACAAAACTCATATCGCCTTTTAGAACATTAAGTAGTTGTGGAAGTTCATCAATGCGATATTTACGGAGATATTTGCCAACACGTGTTACTCTTATGTCATCTTTCACAGCCCATGTGGCACCATCTTTCTCGGCGTTCATCCCCATTGAACGAAATTTCAATATCTCGAAAAGTCGACCATTTCGGCCTACGCGGATTTGTCGGTAAAGATAAGAGGCGCTCTTATCACGTCTGCCATCATCCAAGTATATGGCGAATATCGCGCCGATCATAAATGGCCATGTTAACAAAAGCACCAATAGCGCCAATGATGCATCAAAAAGGTAATGAATAAAATCAAAGGAACGTTTATTGGTTGTGATACCTTTGCAGTTTAACAGCCAAGAAGGGGACATTTTTTCAACGGCGAGCTGCCCCAATTCACCTTCCACGAAATCTTCTAACTGAATGATGTTGATCCCCTTAAGTGCCAACTCAAGTAAAGTCTCCATGTCCACATTATCATCATGTTCATTGGCAAGCACTAACGTGTCAAATTCAATGTCATTGGTAATATCAGATAGCGCATCAATTGTACGGTCGATTAGCATCTCGTTTTGAGAAATATCTTCACAGGGTGATAATGATGATGTCGCCATGAAACCAACTAAATCAAAATGGCGTCGGTCAACATCTCTGCGCATCCTACGTGTGATGAAAGCAGCTCTTTCTCCTGCGCCAAGAACAAGGATTTTTCTTCTGGTTTGATATATTTGGCCGGAAAATATGGCCCAATATCGCCATATGGTGTGCCCCACAGCAGCCAATATAAGGCCAGTAATTAAGCTCAGATTGTGGTAACTCAATGGCAGTATAATGGTGACTATGTGCCATCCCATAAATACCAACGCTGCACTAATTAAAGCTCTTCTAAAAACATGCCGTATGCTGTCTCTAAATTTGCTTTCGTATAGCCCTAATGCCAGATGTGACAATAGCATCGCGGCGCTAACAGGAAGTGTAACTGATAACATGTCGTGTGTAGACAGCGCATGCCACCCAGCCGCAAGAAATAGCGCATGAGATAAAAGCATTGATAGTAAAACAACTAAAACATCAACACTAAACAGCAACACATGTTTTGCTCTTCTTGGATGAGAATTCATTTAAAAGTTCCTTTAATTAAAGCAGATTCCTTGATTGCGGGGAAAGATATCAGGTTATTAGACAAAAATCTAGCGTAAAAACGCAAAGTGTAAAAAAAACTGACACTGCTATTGCGAAGCGTAATAAATCCTTGTAGACTCACCCACCGAATATTGGCTTTTGTTTATTTAATAAGATTAAGGATGTAATATGGCGGATATGGATTTTGATAGCGACGATGAACGCCAAGGCGGCGATCTAGCCTCCAAGGTCGCATATTTTCTTGTTCTTTTAAAGGGAGTGTGGTATCGGAAACGCTACATCATGGCGTCAATGTGGATCACTTGCGCACTGGGATGGGTCGCCGTTGCCGCAATGCCAAATCAATACGAAACCACCACGCAGTTTGTCGCAGACACCCGAAGCATACTAAAGCCTCTTCTTGAGGGGATTGCCGTTCAGGACGACCCTGAAGAAGAAATTCAAATTGTGTCTCGTACGTTATTGAGTCGCCCTAACCTAGAAGATATCGCTCAAAAGACCGACTTGCATTTGGCTGCAACCGATGAAAATGCCTATGAAGGGTTAATTAAAAATCTCAAAACTGCCATAGAAATAAAAGGGACACGGGGGACCAATTTGTATTCTATATCATATAGGCACCCTGATCCTGATACAGCAAAAGCGGTCGTTGAGTTAACATTGAAGAAATTCATTGATACCATATCAAGCCAATCTCGAACAGACACCGTTTCAGCAAAATCTTTTTTAGATAAGCAAATTGAGCAATATAAAGAGCGCTTGGCCTCTTCAGAAAGCAAGCTTGCTCAATTTAAACGCGAACACCTAGAGCACCTTCCTGGTCGAGATTCTGATTACTATGGAGAACTCGATAGCGTTAAGGACGAGCTGGAGTCTATTTCAATTCAGTTACAGGAGTATGATGCTAAAATATCAGGCTTAAGAGGGCGTTTCATTCCATCGGGGACAGAAAGTGGCGAGTCTCCCGAAGGTGTTGTGTCAACGCCTTATGACAATGCCCGGAGTGATTTAGAATCAAGGTTAGAGCAACTTAGAATCACTTACACCGACAAGCATCCCAATATTCAAGAATTATTAAAGCGGCTCGCTTATATCAAAGAGCAGCAGGCTGAATCGAGAAACGAAATATTACTGAGCGCAAGTCGTGGTCAAATCACCGGAGATAACAATGGGCAGCCTACCGCAATACAGGAGTTTGCTCTTGAAATATCTAAATTGGAGTCTGAAAAAGACGCATTGAAAGCGCGCGAGTCGGCTTTGTTAAATAAGTTAAACACATTGCGAGAAAACCTCGACTACATTCCAGAAATAGAAAAACAGCTCGCCTCTCTAACGCGCGATTATGATAATGATAAAAGCTATTATAATGAGCTTCTTAAACGCAGAGACTCAGCTGAAATAACAGGCAGTGCGGATACTGACACGCGTTCAGTTAAGTTCCAAGTTATGGAGCCGCCAATGCGTGCAATAAAGCCAGTTGGTCCCCCTCGATTACTGCTTTACATTGCCGTACTGTTTTTTGGTGCTTCAATCGGGGTTGGGGTTGCCTTTATGGTGAGTCAAGTCAACCCTGTAGTGATCAATAATGCACATCTTGAACGCATCGTGGGCAAGCAAAATATTATCGGACAAATTGTAGATGTTGAACACAACAAGCATCGTAGAAAGCTATGGATGAAAGCGCTTATTTTTGGCCTGTCCACCTTGCTTCTTGTCTTCATGCTTAGTGGGCTTGTCGCGCACGAGGTGATGTTTAACCAATCGCCTATGATGTGGCTTAAGTAATACGATAAAGGATTAAGTAATGAGTGATTCAAGCATAGAGCGTGCTACGGCGCGCATGAAAGCAGCAGAGCCGGATAAAAAAGATAGATCACGTGAACTAAATTCTGTTGCGCCAAATGAGCCTACGGATATAGCTAATGCCCTTACGTTAAAATTGGATGGATTGCCTGATGTAGACGGCGCCGAAGATAGCGTCAAGCGTGAAGTTTATGAAGAATTCAGAGTGCTTAAGCGCGCCCTGCTGGGTAGTACCTACGAGTCATCAAACGCGTCACCAGAAAATTTGATTATGGTAACCAGTATTACCGGAAAGGCGGGAAAGACATTTGCGAGCTTAATGTTGGCTCGAAGCCTTTCAATGGAACCAAATAAGCACGCACTTATCGTTGATGCAGATGTTTTTAATAGCACGCTAACTGGACAGTTTACGCCATCACCCTCTATAGGGTTAGGTGATTTCCTCTTAGACAACAGCGTTGATACTAAAAGTGTAATTTACCCCACAAATGTAGAGCGGCTTAGGGTTATTCCTATGGGGAACTGCAACCCTATGATGAATGAGTTGCTTAACAGCGATCGGATGTCATCGCTATTGCAAGAGTTCAAGGAAAGATATAGAGATAGGCTCGTTATTTTTGATGCACCACCGCTCCTCAGAAGTAACGTTGCTATGACCTTGGCGGAAAAGATGGATCAAATCATCATCTTGATTGAGCCCGGTGTCACAAAAACCGCCGATTTGAAAAGTGTTCAAGAGCATTTACCTTCGCATGTAGACGTTAAGTATGTGCTAAACAAGTCATTAGAAACAAACAATTGGGCAAAAGAGCAGTAAAAAGGAATTGATTTTATGTGTGGGATTGTTGGAGCAGCGTTAAACACACCGGTTGCAGGCGTTTTAGTTGCGGGCCTTAAGCGATTGGAATACCGCGGGTATGATTCAGCTGGCGCAGCCATTATGGGTGGTGCAGGTGTCACTATTGTTAAGACAATTGGGACGCCTGAAAAGCTGAATGATGTGCGCGGTAACGCTGTGGATAAATTAGATGGCAAAACAGGTATCGGTCATACAAGATGGGCAACTCACGGCAAAGTGAGTGAGCGTAATGCGCATCCTCATCGACAAGGGAAAATTACGCTTGTTCACAACGGAGTTGTGGAAAATTATGACAGCCTTAAAACAAACCTAATTAAAAACGGGTACGAGTTTGCGTCAGACACTGACTCTGAGGTGATTGCTGCTTATTTAGATTCTCATGCTTCCGATTTAGATACGTTGTTGAATGTGGTCAAACGTCTTTCAGCCGTGCTTACCGGCACATTTGGCATTGTTGTAATGCATGACGACTACCCTAACACAATTATTGTGGCGAGAAGCGGGTCTCCATTGTTAATCGGAGATGTCAATGATGGAGAGCGTCGTGGTTTTATGGTGGCATCTGACGTTCATGCGCTGCACCCATATACAGAGAAATTTATGGCCCTACAAGAGGGTGAGGTCGCTGTTTTGACGCCAAGCGATGTGGCTTATTACGACAGTAAAGGGAACGTGTCTGATGTGCTCTTTAAGACGATCCCTCGACAAGATGACGATGAGGGGCTTAAGGGTTATGATACGTATATGCAAAAAGAAATCTCTGAGCAACCTGCTGTAATTAGACGATTGCTTCCCGAACATTTTGACAACAACGAGATACGTGACAGCAGTGTGCTTTACCCGGTGTCTGATGCGCTTAGAAAAGCGGATTTGCTTCACATTGTCGCTTGCGGCACCAGCTACCACGCAGGCCTTATCGCAAAAATTCACATTGAGAAGCACCTTAATATTCCGGTTTTCGTTGACATTGCTTCAGAGTATCGCCATCGAGACATTCCGGTAAAAGGTAAAATTGGATTTATATGTATCTCTCAATCAGGTGAAACTGCGGACACGCTGGCCGCACTAAGAAAAGCAAAAGGTTATGCGGACTTCACGCTTGCACTTTGTAATGTGAACACATCATCAATGGTGGGTGAGTCAGATTTACACTTCCCATTGCTCGCAGGTGTTGAGATCGGTGTAGCATCAACGAAAGCTTTCACAAGTCAGCTTTGTGCGCTTCTCATGATGGTGGCGGCGTCTACAGATGATGCAGCTGTTAGAGAAAGATTGATGCAAGAGTTAAATCACGCCCCGTCGTTTATGGAAACGATGCTTATGCAAAAAGGGCTTATTAGACAAATTGCTACACCTGTGCTTAAAGAAAGTCGGCAGTGTATATACCTCGGCCGAGGTTTACTGCTACCCATTATGATGGAAGGCGCGCTAAAACTTACCGAACTTGCCTACATTCAAGCTCAGGCTTATCCTAGTGGTGAATTGAAACATGGACCGCTTGCGTTAATTGACAAGGATATGCCCGTCGTTGCCTTTATACCTAACGATGAAAATGCGCCACTTAACATTGCAAATGTAGAGGAAGTGTTTGCTCGTGGTGGTAAATTTTTGTTGCTTGTCGATGAAGGGGTGGCGCTCCCTGCGCATTTCCATGACGAAATGTCCGTCATTATGTTGCCAACGGGATTAACAGTAGCACGCTCTTTGACAGATGTGCTGCCGCTGCAAATCTTATCTTATTTGGTTACGGAAGCGCTCGGTTATAATATTGACAAGCCTCGTTCTCTCGCTAAAAGCGTAACGGTTCAGTAATAGGGATTTTAGAATGTGTGGAATAATGGGTGAAGTCACCTTCGGTGACGCAACGCTTAGCGACGAAAAAACATTTGAAAAGGGAATGGCGTCGATGATTTATCGAGGGCCAGACGCTCAGAAAATGTGGTGCAATGATGGAGTGGATGTACGAATGGGTCACCTTCGTTTGAGCATTCTAGATTTGCGAGACGAAGGTGCTCAGCCTATGCATTACAAAACAGCAAACGGCAAATACACTATCGTCTTTAACGGTGAAGTTTATAACTACTTGGAAATACGCTCCGAGTTGTTGTCGCTGGGTTATACCTTTAACACGGGCACCGACACGGAAGTTATCTTGGCTGCATATAATGCTTACGGTGAGGCTTGTCTTGATAAATTCAATGGGATGTTCGCCTTTGTGATATATCACCACGACAGTGATGAGTTCTTTATGGCGAGAGACCGCTTGGGTATTAAGCCTTTCTACTATTACATAGACGACGAGAAATTTATATTCGGCTCAGAAGTGAAAGCATTGCGACCACTTCTACCTAAAAAATGTGACATTAACGGCGATGCGCTAGAGCAATTTATGCGTTACGGCTACTCTACAGGTGAACACACGGTAGAGAAAGGTATTTACCGTTTGTTGCCAGGCCACAAAATGACATTGACGCGAAAGGGTGCTCCTCAGCTGCACTGTCATCGCTGGTGGCATGCATCAAGGACACCTCGTGTTGATGAGAGTTACAACAGTGAGTTAGATGCGAGAATTGAACTTGAAAAGCTGCTAAAGAGCTCCTTGGATTTGCGCTTGCGTGCCGATGTGCCAGTCGGTGTGTTTCTCAGCGGTGGGCTAGATTCAAGTGCTGTTGTTGCGATGCTTTCAGAGCAGCTTGACTCTCAGATCAAAACGTATTCAGTGCGATATGATATAGATGAGTATGGTGAGGAATATGATGAGAGTCATTATGCCCAAATGGTGGCTGACCAGTTTAACACTGATCATCATGTCTACACCATGACTGCTAATGATTTTATCAACTACATCCCTGAGTTTGTGAGAACTATGGATGAGCCCGTTACCGAAGCTGCGGCTATCTCATTGCACTACGTGTCAGAGTTGGCTAAAAATGATGGTGTCACGGTTGTACTTTCCGGTGAGGGTTCTGATGAAATATTAGGTGGATATGAGCTGTATCAGAACATGCAAAAGTTGGAATCGCTGCGTAAATTGGCGACCCCTGGGGGCGCAAAGCTGGCGTCCTTACTTAGCGGAGTTTTGCCGGCGGGCAATAAGATCAGAAAGTACACTGACTTGGCGGCCATGCCTTTTGAACAAAGGTATCGTGGGATAAGCGTTTACGATCGCGCTTATCACCAAACGCTTTATCGTAACGACAGTGTTATAAAAGCCAGCTCAAACGCAGAAGCATATCCCATGCATCTCATGCAGGAAAGCCGCGGGCACTCTATGTTGTCAAGAATGCTCGACTTTGACACGAGAAGCTGGCTAGTGGATGACCTTTTAATAAAGGCTGATCGTATGTCGATGGGGAGCTCATTGGAACTTCGGGTTCCATTTTTAGATTATCGTATCGTTGAATTTGCAGCGGGTTTGCCAGATAGTCTTAAGATAAAGAATGGAGAGTGTAAGTACCTACTTAAAAAGATCATGGAAGAGCGCCTTCCTAATGAGATTGTATACAGAGAGAAGCGAGGCTTCCCAACGCCGTTGGCTCGTATGTTCAAAGGACCTCTGTTACCTTATATCGAGTCATCATTGCTTTTGAGTGACGCACCGGTTGCACAGTTTTTTAATATGCCTGAGATACAAAGATTGGTGTCTGACCATGCAGCTGGTAAAGGTGATCATCACCGTATCATTTGGCAACTGTTGGTGTTGAATGAGTGGATGACACAATATGAGAATGGGGTGTAATTGTGCGCGTTTTGTCAATTAGCACGCTTTTCCCCACCCCTAATGCCCTACATCATGGTGTTTTTGTCTTTAATCGGGTAAATGCAATGGCAGAATTAAATGGTGTTGAGGTTGATATGGTCTCACCGATTCCGACATCACCATTTCACCGGCGCATTCGTCGCTATAATGCACAGCAGCAATGTCCCTCCTATTGGGAGAGAGGTAACCTGACTATAAATTCTCCTCGCTACTTCTCTTTGCCTGGCATAGCTAAGTCATTGGAGCGATTCACACTAAAGCAAAAGCTTTTACGTAGCATTGATCCCTCTTCTTTTGATGTCATTGATGTTCATTGGACGTACCCTGATCTTCCTGCGGCCCTCGCATTGTCCCAGCACCATAAAAAACCTATAGCTGTTACGCTGCGAGGAATGGAGGCGTTTTATGGCATCGGAGGGGCGCGACATGACTGTGTGGCGCGTTCGCTTAAACATGTTGATGCCGTTATCTCATTAAGCGATGAGATGGCCGATTACGCAGATAGTATTGCACAAACAGCCTCAAGAACCTCAATTGTTATCAACGGGGGGGCTCCTGATGTGTTTTATCATGAGTCGCAACGTGACACCCAGGCTGAATTGGGGTTAAGTCAAGGTAAAATACACGTTCTTGGCGTAGGTTCTCTTATCAAGAGGAAGGGGTTTCATCGTGTTATCCCTACACTGTCATCTATTGCAAAATCAACTAAACAGGATATCGTGTACCACATCGTGGGGGGAGATAACCTAGAGGGAGATGATGGGCGTATGCTTGTTGCTTTGGCAGAGCGTCATGAGCATGTCAACTTCTCCGTTAATTTTGCCGGGAGAGCCAGTCAAGACGCATTGCGCACATGGTATAATGCCGTAGACTGCTTCGTCTTAAGCTCGCTTGGGGAGGGTAGCCCAAATGTTCTCACCGAAGCTTTACTTTGCGGTACACCAACTGTCGCCGTTCAGGTTGGGTCGTCAGGCTCAATAATGAATCAAGGTGTGGAACGTGGTAATTTTTTAGTAGGTAATGACTGTAAGGGTCTTGACTACGGCTTGCATCAGATGATTGGTAATATTGTTTCTAGAAATACGTCAAAAGGCGATACGCTTCGCCAGTTTAATAGCAAGAGTCGAGCTAAATTTGATTGGGCATGGTGTGCATCGCGTCATGCGCAATGTTTAGAAGGAGCGTTAAAGTGATCGCACAGCATGTCTTTTATCTAAGTGTTGCATCCGTCATGGCGCTTTTCTATGGCGTTTTCTTGTTAAGAAAAAGTTCAAACCATACTCCATTTGTGGGTCATGGACTGCTGTTTTCTTTTTTAACTTGGAGCGCAGGCGCAGCAGCGTTAATGTTGCTTGATGGGCCGCTTGTTATTTTAGAGCAACGCGAGTTCTGGATTGCGGCAATGAATGTTATAAAGCTGATTGCGCTATCTTCTTTCTTCTATGTCTATTTAAGAAAGCATATCAACACTCCCATATTACTCATAGCAACAAGCAACATAGGCGTACTTCTTTCCATGCTTGGGGCAGCATCTTTATTCGCGGAGCAGACTAATAACCTGCTAGTAGGATTTGGTGGTATATTCATGTCACTAACGCTGCTTATGTTTGTTGAACGCCTCTATCAAGTGGGTGGGAGTCAAAGCAAGCGGAACCGTTATCTGATTGTTGCCATATCTGTTGTGGGAATGGTTGATATTATTGCCTACGTCGCACACATCATTGAGGGCGTGCCCTTTAGTGTTTTAGTTGACTACCAAGCAGCAGCGCTGCTTGCCACTGCACCCTTTATTTACCGCGGCATTAATCTGCTACAAAGCGTGCCAGTGAAAGTTAGCCTGTCGCGCCCTATTGCGTTTCAAAGCTTTCTTTTCATGTCCGTTGGTGCTTACCTAGTGACAATAGGTATTTTTGCTTATTTCGTCGACTTCTTAGATATAGGGCTGGCACTTCACTTTCAACTCATCATTGCAGCTGTCGCTGTCATTCCAGTGATATACATGCTGGTGTCAAAAAGAATGCGTAGAGTCATGTGGGTGTGGGTGAATAAGCATTTCTTCGAAGACCAGTTTGACTACCGTAAAACATGGCTAACGATGACTAAGAAGTGGGATCCTGAGCTGTCCCCTGAAGAAGCCGCTAAACAAGGACTGAATGTTATGTTGAATGCTTTTATGTCTGAGTCTGGTGCGGTTTATAGAGTAAGAAGAAACAATAGAATAACGCCTCTTTGTGAAGAAAAGATGTTTATATCAAATGTCGCGTTAAGTGAGTTGGCAAGGATTGCCGAACAAACCCAGGATGCAGGTTGGATCATTGATGTCGAACAAATGGTGAGAGAACCTTCGCTTTATCCAATGATAACGCAATCAGCTAATGCATTGAACGAGTCTGGTGTGAAATGGATTATACCTGCAAGGCAGCACACCAAAGTGACAACGCTCATTTTGTTAGGCAATGAGTTTCAACAGTCGTGGACGCTTAATTGGGAAATGCGGGATTTCATGAATGCGCTGGCTCAGCAAATAGACAGTTACATTCATGCGCAAATCAAGCAAAAGGAGTTATCTGAGCATGCCCAAATGACGGCGTTTCATCAGACCTCTGCCTTTGTCATTCATGATTTAAAGAATGTCTATGCTCAGCTTGAAATGTTAAACAAGAACGCCATTGAACATGCGGACAATCCAGATTTCGTGAAAGATGCCTTTGTAACAATGGCAAGTATGCAAAAACGGATGCACACCATGCTGAGAAAACTTACCAATAAACAAGGCGAGATTTCTCGTGCAAGCAGTGTTCTTGCGGGAGTGTTGGTTGAAAGTATCGGACGCGCTCCAGAGTTAAAAGAGCACCCCATCCCACCATCCTGCACGATAGACCCTTCAGCAAAAGATGCCGTGCTTAATGTGGACGAAGATAGGTTGAAAAGCATACTTAAGAACCTTATCGATAATGCTCAGCATGCATGTAGAGGAAAGAGCAGTCCGTTGGTGAGTATTTATTGCGAAGCAGATGATAGTTATGTTAGAATTTCTGTATCAGATAATGGGGTTGGGATGTCGGAAGCGTTTGTTAAAGAACGGCTTTTCAGATTGTTCGACACAACCAAAAGCAATGCCGGGATGGGGATAGGCATGTATGACGCTAAGTGTTTTGTTGAAGACATAGATGGCGACATTGCCGTGGAAAGCACGCCTCACAAAGGTTCTAAAATTACCCTTTCAATACCAAGGAGCTAGGTGATCATGAAGCTGCTAATCATAGAAGATGAAATTGGTTTGCAAAAGCAATATCGATGGTCTTTAAACGACTACGAATTGCTTTATGCAGGAGACCGGGAAAGCGCCTTAGAGGCCCTCAAGCAAGCACCTGAATTGGTTTTGTTGGATCTTGGTTTACCTCCTGACCCAGATAATGCCACAGAGGGCTTGGCTCTTCTTAGCGATATCACATCAAAATTACCCGCCACGAAAGTTATTGTTTTGACGGGGTCGGAACAGAAAGAGCATGCATTGGCGTCAGTGAAGTTGGGTGCATACAACTTTTTGCAAAAAGGCGTATCTATGGATGAGCTGAAGGTTGCATTGAGCACCGCTGCAAAAATGCAAAAGTTGGAAAAAGAAAACCACGAGCTGAGAAATCAACAGGCATTAACAACCAACATTATCGGACAGAGCCCCGTAATGCTGGATGTATTGAAGCGCATGAAGCGTGTTGCGGTATTAAACGTATCAACGCTCTTGGCCGGTGAAAGTGGGACAGGAAAAGAACTGTTTGCTCAGAACATTCATTCTCATAGTGGGAGAGCAGGAAAGTTTGTTGCTGTCAATTGTGCATCTATACCTGGCGAACTCCTAGAAAGCCAACTTTTTGGTCATGTGAGAGGCGCTTTTACAGGTGCAGTTAAAGCAAGTGACGGTTTAGTTAAAAGTGCAGATGGTGGCACCTTGTTTCTTGATGAAATCGGAGACATGCCGCTAGAGCTTCAATCAAAAATGCTAAGGTTTCTTCAAGAAAGAACCATTCAGCCTGTAGGTAGTACGAAGCAAGTGCCGGTTGATGTTCGTATTGTCTGTGCAACGCATCAAGATCTTAACGCCATGGTGAAAGAAGGGACATTTAGAGAAGACCTTTACTTTAGACTTGCAGAATTTAAATTGAACATTCCTGCACTAAGAGACAGAGATAGCGACATTATTGCGTTAGCCAACAAAATCCTATTTGAGTATCGTAAGGTACTAGGTGTTGAAGATGTAGCTAAAAACTTCAGCACCCAAGCTGTTACGGCTATGCTTTATCATAAGTGGCCTGGCAATGTTAGGGAACTTCAAAATGCCATAAAAGGGGCGCTAATTGAGTGTGATACGCTACTGATCTCCCCCGAAGATATGGGTTTGCGTTTGCCCCAAGATGCAAGCTATGCATTGCCAGAGTGGTTTAATCCTGCTTACATGAGCGACGACGATCTTAAATACTCTATGAAATTAGATGACATCGTTAACCATGCCACCGCTGAGGCGCTTCTTATGGCTTACCGTCGCCACAACGGAAACGTTAAAAGAGCAGCAGAAGAACTTGGTGTTTCGCGTCCTACATTTTACAATAGATGTGAAAAATGTGGGCTTAAAATAGATGACATGTAATGTTTTAGGCCGATGGTTGCATTCTATGTAAGCCATCGGCCTAACGCGATTGAAATAGAATATGGTTTATAAAAACATGACACAGAAAAGTTGGATTTTGATATTTGGCATTATATGCTTTTTTTCTGCTTGTGGTATTGCTGTTTACATGGGAAGCCAAGGTTCGACTCGAACACTCACTTTGTGGTGTGCGGGTCTTCTCGCGATTGGACTTTCCATTTGTAGTGCTTTTTCATCATCCAGCAGTAAATGTGAGCCATCCAACGACGATTAGCAAGTCTGTACAGTTTGCTGCCTAGAACACTACCCATTGACTATCGCAGGACGTACATATAGCCTAATGTTGCGTCAATTACGCTTTTTGCGAGCCGTTATTGACGCATAGGGAAAACTAGTGCCACACCGTGGTTAAACTTCACTGCGTAACGTTCCCATTCGTTTACCCAAGCTATCTTACAGTTAGACAATTCTGAAAACTTACGGACATGCTTAAAAGACTTATTTATCCCCGACGATACGCCCTATTTCTCGACGTTAATTGTTGTGCCATTATCGTCTTGGGCTGGAGCGGAGACATATTTCGGCATTATTGTTATGTTTATTGTGGATGTCGCTTACACGCAAGTTGGTTGAGTTGAGGTCCCCTTTTGGTCTCTCATCTAAACGCACTGAGTCTCTTTTCAGTACCTCGACTTGTTCCGGATCGAACACTACATAAGTATCAGCGTAAGGGTGATGTTCTATGATTCCGTCATAACCCAATTCTTTGAGCACGTCCGCCGTGTTATAATGTGCTTTCTGTAGGAACTGAAGAATACGATGAACAGTGCCAACTTTCATTTTGAATTCATAATTGTCGAAGTTGTTGATCGACGGAAACGTTTTTCTCATCCATTTAATGAGGTTATCCGGCACTGTTTCCATATTTATGGGGTTATTAAGGGTTAGATGAGCTTCTTTGACATGCAAGCCATACCCTTCGGCTAATTCCCTTTTATTCGTAAAGTAGAATCCGTGCCCGTATTGCAAAATGCCATCACTACCTCCTGTCCCCATAGATTTTTCATCAAAGTATTCAAACTCATTTTTAGAGCCATGGTAAACAGTAACGGCGCTGCCCGCATCTTCCATATTTTGTTTCCTCGGTAGTAGTTAAGCTTAGTTATGGTGACAAATGGGGACGTGACACTACTATTATTTATGCACTTAAAGACATTTAAATGACTTTCCCAATAGCATATATAATAATATCACAAATTTGATGTATTAATTTCTATCTCAAGTTAAGAAACAAGCTCTTATAAAAACAGCTTTATAGAGCATCTTTAGTAAAAAGTCAGAAGTTTACATCGTCTGAAAACCTATACCGTGTATATATATGCACAAAACGATTCTTTTCGTTTAAATGTGCACATATATACACATACCATGTCAACGGTTTAATCGTTGAGGCATTAAACGTCGTTAAAAGAAGAGGGAAGTATTGAACCTATGAAAAGGTTTGAGTCGGTTCTTATAGAACGGCGGCCCACAAGGCGATGCCGCTGAACTATTTAAAAATCCGAGCTATCCATTCGACGACTGAATCAAGCTATAACAAGCTGGTCTCTACCGTAGGACTTAGCTTGGTACACCCCTTTATCAGCGGCAGTAACGACCTTCTCAAAACTAACTTTGTCTTGTTCTTCGTGACGTGGGTGTATAGTAGCACCCATACTCATAGTTATAGCAATAGGTAGAGTTTTGCCATTAACATTGACTTCTGTTGCCTTTAGCGCTGTTTGTAAACGTTCAAAAACAGACGTAATGTCATCCTCTGTTGCATCAGGAAGCACCATTAAGAATTCTTCTCCGCCGTAGCGACCAAGTTTATCACCTTCTCTCAGTAAGGAAGAGCAAATGTCGTAGAATTTTCTCAAAACCATGTCACCCACGTCGTGTCCATAATTATCATTGATGGATTTGAAATGGTCCAAGTCTATAAGAGCAATGCCAACTGAGCTTAAACAGCCGGAACGGCCGCCGCTCATCGACTCCTCTGCAAATTCAGTAATGGCTCGGCGGTTAGGGGAATTAGTGAGTGGATCAACCATGGCCATTTCACTGTATTTTTTACGGTTTCTTTTTTCTCTAATCAGAAGCAAGAACACTAAGCCGACCGTGGCTGATCCCGCGCCCCCAAGCCCTAAGATATAATTAGCCTGACGATTTCTTTCGTTGATCAACCCATTCTGAAGATCAACGCGTTCCTGGAGTTTTGTGCTGTTCAACTCGCTAAGTGCAGCTTCATCAGAAATTAATTTTTGATAAGATGTTCCACGTAGCTTATCCTGGTAATTTGTGGCGTGATACTCGTATAAAGCAGCCTGAGCCTCTACGTTATCTAGGGCGTTGCCTTCATTTTGTTTCGTGAGCGCATTAAGCTGAAGAAAGAACAAGTCTTCACGCTCCAGTGCCCAACGAACATCTTGATACCCGTCATCCATCACATAACTAATAAATTCAGGCTTCTTCTCAGGTGATGTCCCAAGCGTTTGATGCAACGAATCAAAAAGCATCTCATGAAGCATATAGATCATTGCGGGATCTTGTTCTTTGAAGTGAGCTACAAAGTCAATTAGCACTTGCATTGCTTTATCATACTTTCCTTCAAAGAATAGGGAGACTGCGTAAAGATTCATCGCATCATAAGCACGATTTTTGTCGCCGCTTTTTAATGCCATATCGATAGACTTTTGAAAGTATTGGTTTGCCTCCTCGTAAAGCCCTTCTCTCATTAACTGGTAGCCCCAGAAATAATATGTAATTTCTTGCTCTACCAGGCTACGATCTTTGACGTCCTTTAGAGATTGCTCCGCAAAAATTTTGGCCACGTCGAATGACCCCAGGTCACTCATAATAGCGATTTGCTCACGTTGAACATTCGCCATCAGGCGATCGCGAATCTCGGAACCTATTTGCTCACCACTGATCAGCATTCGCCTTCCTAAATAAAGTAGTTCAAGCCCCCTCGCGTAGTTTTTTGTTGTAAAAAAGTTCTGCGCTAACGATATTGTGCTCGCGGCTTGAACAACAGGAGAAAGCTGCTCTTCGCCTCGGATTGTCGAAAGCATGTTGTCTTGGACTTCATAGAGTGCATCCATGTCACTGAGTCGCCAATAAGCATAAAGCATAGAATTCATCATCCTGAGTCGAGCTTCAGCAGGAACAACTGAGAGCCCAACCGCATTGTAGACTTCGTAAATCTGAGCGGCTTTTTTTAGGTGACCACTGAAAGCTAGCGCTTGGATGAGCATGCTGTTAACTCTAGCTTTGAGCGTGACGTTGCTATCGTCCACCATGAGTAAAAGTGCCTCAAGTTCTTCTGCCGCTTTATGTGATGGTGTGTCTCCAGAACGATAGTCTTGAACTATCTGCTCGAACCTTTGTTCCGCTCCACTAAACGACGTGCCGATAGGTGTTGTTGATGCAGAGACAGACAAAGAAAACGTCAGAGCCGCACAAAAGACAACCACTCTTTTAACTTTAGATAATAACAATTTGCTCTCTCCCTTGCGATGTCGCCATATCAACATGGCTTCCAGCGATAGACAATAACGATGACAAGGTGGGGGGCTTCCTGTTTTTTACAGGGGATGGCATATATCGTGTTGCCCCCATGCTTGTTGTGACATTGATTATCATATTATTGTTTATGTGCAGTGGTGATGATGTTAGCTTTCGTTGCAGCCTTTCGTATAAGCAGCGCATGTCTTGCTCACTGGCGTTTGTTAGGATAAGCAAAAATTTACTGCCTGAGTAGCGTCCAAATAGATCAGATGCTCGCAGCTCACTGGCTATTGTTTGGTAGATATGGGCCAGCGCAGCGTCTCCTACTTTGCAACCATAGGCTGCATTAATGTTTTTAAGCTCATCAACATTTATTAGTGCCACCCCGACGCCACGAGGCGATTCTCTTAGCGCGTTTTTAATATAGGTTTCCGCATTGTTGATGATTGTTTTTCTATCAGGTGCCTGTGTGATGAAGTCTGTAGCGGTTTGTTTTTTTATTTTTTTCTTGTATCTGTATTCGCTGAACAGGATCATAGAAAATACTAAACTTGTTGTTGCAGCCCCAGCGATCACAACGGATAAATATATATTGTGTTTGGCTTCCTGATTGATTATTTCTTTATTCATTGCGTCTTTTGTTAGTGTCTTGTCTTTATGCATGTCGGCTTGTTTATGATTGTAGCTGATTAAATGTTTAGCAAGTGTGCTACTTTGGCGCTCTTTAAACATACTAAAAGCATTTTCATGCATGGCAACATAGCCTGAAAGAATGTGTAATGGGTTGCCATGTTGCTCTAATCGCTTCATTAAAACGCCCAATAAGATATCATTAGTCGTTGTGCTTAAAGAAGTGATGTCTGCTTTTTTATCCCATTCGACGGCTTCGAGATGATTTCCTGACATGTGTTCGCTAATGGCAATGATCGCAGAATACATTCTTTCCCAATCGCTGCGCGGTGATTTTGCAACAATAAGCTTTTTGTTGTATCCCATTTCTGCTGTCGCTTTTGCCGCACGGTAATTGTGCATTTTAAATTGTGCATATGCAATCATTGCGTTGCTGCTTTTGGCTACGTCATCAATTTCAGCTACATCCAAAAGAGGCTTTAAAATGTTTATTGCGGAGGCGTATTGTTTTAGTGAAATCAAGCTAACTGCTACGTTGAAAGCGGCTTTTCGCTGCAAGGCCAGAGTTCCCATATTAGCGGCGCTTTCAAATGCTATCATGAAATAATCATGAGCAACGTCGTATTCGCCGACTTCGGTATACATATGTCCAAGTTCAGCATTTTTTTCATAGTTGCTTTTTTTCGCGGTTGAATCCACTCCGCTACCAAGCGAGGCCGCGACCGCTGTTAATGCAACGAGATCATAGTTGAATTTACCAATAGGCTTACCCAGTGAGGGGGCTTGTTCACTTGCATGAGACATGTTCCCTCCCCAATAACAATGCGTAGCTATTATCGCGAAAATGGTTAAAAACACCTTCATCTTAGCTGGCGCTCTCTTCAAATTGAGCAGTACTTGAGACAATCTGATCACGGCCAGTACGTTTGGCTTTATACACATTGTCATCAGCCATTTTTATGGCAGACTCGACCAGTTCATCAGCTGGCATACTCTTGTCAGCGTTGACTTCCACTGCACCGACGCTGAGAGTTATTGTGATTTCATGTAATGTTTCGCCAACCACCATAGTTTGCTCTTGTAGAGATTTCTGTAAGCGAGCAAAAAAGATTTTTGCGTCATCTGTTTTTGCATCAGGCATAACAAGTAAAAACTCTTCTCCACCATGCCGGCCTAATTTTGCGTTCTGTGGGAGCCATTTTGTGCATACATCAGCAAATAAAACCAATGCTGCATCGCCGCCATCATGACCATAGGTGTCGTTAATTTTTTTGAAATGGTCGATATCTAAGACGGCTATCACCCACGGTTTTAGGTCGGAACATGATTTAGCGCATTTTTCAGCTTCGTCGAGAATGGCTCTTCGATTAGGAAGAGATGTAAGCGCGTCGGTCATCGCTGCCTTCTTCATTCGTCTGCTGTTTTTCTTTTCTCTGAAAAAGAATGTTGCTGCAAGCGTTCCCGCAACAATAATGATCACGATCATTATTTTGTAAAGTGTGTCATTGCGGTCGCTCTGGGAGAGTAGCTTTTTCTTTAATTTGAGTTCATCCTTTAGCTCTACAGCCTGTTTTTTCGCCATGTCAACGTTGTATTCCAGAATGAGACGCTGTGACTGTCGTGAAACGGCGTCTTTCATATAACGCTTTGCTGCATCGAGCATGCCTTTGATGTGCACTATGGCGCTGTTGAAGTCATCTTGATTGACTAACGTCGTGTAATTTAATTTATGCCAATAGTGTTTAGGCTCAGCGTCGACGATGTCAGGGATTTTCTCTTTTAGGCAATCAAAAAGTTCAGGTGTTGGGTTTGTTTCGTAGAGCGCACGGCATGCCGCAAAAACATCCCCTGCTGGCAAGAGATCTTTTTGTTTAAGAATATCATAGAAATACCCCGACGCAGCATCTTGTCCCTTAGTTGCTTGTATAAGCATCCCGTAAAGATACATGGCTTTTGCTTTTAATGTGGCATTATCATAATGCTGGTTAACCAAACGTTCAGCATGCGGGATAGCCTCCTCGAAAAGCTCCTGAAAATAAAGCGCGTCAATAAGGCGCCGTGTATGAGCTGCTTGGTGATTAGGTGAGATGTAAGCACTGCCTTCGTATATAATGCGTTGGTAAACCTCGCTGGCGCTTCGCATATCCATCAATGCGTAATAAAATGCTGCCATCTGATAATTTGTCGCTAAACTCAGTAGCGTTGCCTCATGGTTGTTTATGTTTTGAAACGACGGGATTAACGTTACGCCTCTCAAGATCGCATCTAGCGAATCTCTAAAATCTTGTTTTTTAAGATAGTGGCTTGAAAGCGCTATGCTGGCAAAGGCGCTGGTGATATTCGCTTCTTTGTGGTTCAACAGGAACTCCAATTCTTGGCGAATGGTGTTTACTTCCCTTTTTTTTGCAGGGCTGCTTTCTTTGGGATCTAAGAGAAGAATGGCGGCATGTAGTACATCAAGAGTTGCACCAGCAACTTCGCCCTTGCGCAGCATTTGCAACAAAGAAAAAAGATCCCCCGACTCTACGGCACGAGCAATTTCTAAATACTCCCTGTCATCTTTAAAAAGTGCGTTATTTCTGAATTCTTTAAGTGGGATAAAAAACAGTTCCTGCTCTCTATCTGCACTGGTTAGCAGCGATGGCGTGTAATCAATAACACTGATTTCTTTAACGAAACGTATTCTTTCTTCTTCGGTTGGCGGAATGGGTGCAACGAAATCAGTCTCATCGTTATCTATCGTCAAACAATGAGACTTTGTGCTGCCGAGTAGGATGAGTATAGAGAATAATAAATATAAAGTAATCCGTAACACTGCGGTATTCCAAAAACCTAATATACTATCGGTAAATTAACATAAATATCCCCCTATAGCAACAAAATAGTTGATTTGGAGTGTTGGATGAAAAAGCTTGGGATTATGTGATATTATGCTTATGCAATATTTCATACATACAAACAAAGGAAAGGTTATGAGAAAGGCTATATTGAGTGCGCTAACTTTAGCTGTAGGCGTAACGGCAATAACACCTTCAGTCTTTGCTGAGGACTACCGTTATATGGATAAAGAAGTCAGCATTAATCTTGATGAAACTACGATATCGGTAAAATCCTGCATCGCAACAAATAAAAGTGAAGGTGAGAAAACCGAGAATTTTAAATGTGACACGGAAAGTGTGAAAGTCGACGAGTTAAAATCGTTACTTTCTGAACGTGTCGCCAGTTATCAAGCGCTTCTTGATGACGAAGATGCAACGGTAGCTAAAGCAAAGGCTCTGGTGGATGACGATGAGACGTCACGTTTTGTTAACCAGAGAACCGGAGATGAATTTGTTCTTCTTACTCTAGAAGAAGGATTGAATTTACCATTTAAAAAGGAAGATGTGGATTCCGGTGATTTTTCTTTGGCTTTTGTAGCCATCAAAGCGAACATAGAGCGCTACAAAAGTGTATTGGATGTACTGGATAAGGGTAAGTTACCTAAGTCTGCTGAATACAAAAGTATGGCCGAATCACGGCTCGTAAACGATATAGACAATGTCGTTATTATGCATAAACATATCTAAAAATAAATTTGACGTGATGCGCACAAAAAAGCCTGCTTTCGCAGGCTTTTTCTAGTTGGTAACCGAGAGTGACTCAAAGACAGAGACGCAGTTTGTTTCTGCGGGGAGCTCGTTGTCAGAAAAGGCATTGAGGAATTCTTCAAGGCTTAAGCACACATGTGAACCGTCATCGCATTTTAGCACTAGCGCAGAAGCGTCGAGGGTGTTCTTTAAGTGCGTGAAAACGTATGACTGATTTGATCTAAGTGGAGCTTTGATTTTGCCAAACTGTGGCGTTGAAAGCGAGTATCCTTCAGGTATAATGCCGGTTATTAGCGCGTTCACAAATATCGCTGCACCAGGCTTGAATTGGAAGTGTCGATCTTCCTTCCACTCCATGTGCTCAATGTTCTTTTCTATGATGTGTTGTACTTTCATGATTTTTCCTTACATAAAATACGCGTTTTCCGTTTGCGATGGAGTGATACTATCATGAAAGTTGCCGCTTGCAAGAAAAAAATGAAAGCTCGCTTGAAATCTTTTTTTTGTGCTACCATTCAGCACAATGATATAAGGAGTGTACATTCATGCTGGGCTTAAAAACCTCTCTATCCACCATCCCGATTCTTTTTGCTTCAACATTGCTATATACAACCAACGCAATGTCAACCGTCATTCCTGACGATGCAGTTTATGAAAGTCAAACTAAGTCAAAGTGGCGTGATGTTGAAGGTGAGGGGGACTGTGATCCTTGGGCTCCTGCGGTAGATGGCGTTCTCCTAGGTGAGCTTGTCACTCAAAAGCGAACATGCTCAAAAACGCAGATTCAGCTTGTTGTTGACACATATACGGCAAAGTCGACAGGAGAGGTTATTACAGATGCAAAAGAAAGAAAAAGGCGGGTTCATGTTGAACAGCAGCAAACGGCGCTAGGTAAGCATGATCCAGTCGTTAAGAGCGCTCTGTCTCCTTGGTCGGCATGGCGTATTGAGAGCATTGATGAAGCATCATGTCAAAGTGACGATATTGACGCTGATGTAATAAGGTTGGATACGACATTTCTATCTTCAAATTGGTGTGATGCGTCACTCTCTAGGCTTCAGTACAAAGTAGAACATTACTACTCTGGTAAAGTGTTGGTAACAAACACAGCAGTTAACAGGGAAGATGAAACGCGACGCTGGCCTATTATTAAGACTCAGTTGGGAACAGCTGATGCATGGTTGAATCCGGTCGAAGTAGAAGACGAATGGGTCAATGTTGGCGCGAAAAAATGTGACGATTGGCCGTCGGACATTGAAGCTAAGCAGGCTTCAATTGCATGGGGGGATGAGTTCGTTGCAACCCGACAATGCGACCAGGCTCAAGAGCGAAGTGTAAAAGTCGTTAAAACCAGTTTAAAAGGGAAGCGACAAATACTTGATGTAGACAAGGAAAAACGCATTAAGCGAGTGAGCGATGAACGAGTATTTTTGGGTAAAAAAGATGCACTGGTAAGCTCAGCAACCGAAGCAGTCGGGCCTTGGGTTACAGCATCGATCGAGTGTGATGATGAGTCGTTGTCGGAATGGATACCTTATGGCGTGCCATATTCATCATTAAGCAAATGCCGCCTAACGGAAACCCAAAAAGTCGCTTTGGTGTCACGTTACTTATCAGGCAAAGAAGATATCTCCGATGAAAGAGTGCAAGAGCGAACAATAACGGTTAATAGCATTGATATTAAAGTCGGGCGAAAAGATGTGTTATTGCGCGAAAATGACGATAAGAGAGTGTCTGAGTGGGTTAACGCCCAAGGGATAAACTGCACATCGTGGGAACCTTCCATTACCGATATTGACAGAGGTGTTGATTTTACTCAACAGAGAACCTGCACTCAATCGCAAATTCGTCAACATGAAGTGATGGATATGTGGGCGTCTGGGCCCAAATGGCGTATCGCTGAGGTAGAAAGACGAAATGTTGATACCAATGACACAAAAATAGCCATCGGCGTGAAGCAACCTAGTGTGGTGTGGTTTAATGATGAAATAACCCTTGATGGAAACAATAAAGATGGGTTTACGTCTGAACCTGTTAATGTAAAAAACTCAGAGCGCTATGATAGGCTGAAAGTGTCAATTGAGGTGAGTGAATCTCCAGACTTGATATCCGTTGTCGTCCGTAGCGGTGATGACAGCTATGAGATACCGGTCATGGCAAAGCCTAATCAAACGTTCTATTTTACACTGCCAGAAAGCTCAGGTGTTACGTCATGGGTGGTAAATGTAAGGCCAGCAGGACGTATGGAAAATGCAATTAGCGTTAATGTTGACGCCACATTGCTTAATTTGGCAAAATAGCATCGTCGGCAAAAATAAGCCATTGAGTGCGAAAAAGCGGCAAATATTGCCGCTTTTTTTGTTTTTGTTGACAATGGACATCATTCATGTACAATAAAACAAAGTAAAGTGAAGTAGACAAAAATAATTTACACTAAAAGTCCGCGGTAGTATTTATATGCGTATAGTCACAGCAAGGCAGGCCATTTTAAATAGAAAGAACCAAGTGGTGGCCTATGAGTTATTGTATAGGGACGGCGAAACGAACAGTTTTCCCGACATAGACCCTCATCAAGCGACAGGTAAGCTTCTGTTAAACACGCATTTAAATCAAGGGATACCAAAACTTACCGACGGAAAAAAGGCTTTTATAAACTTTACTGCAAACTGTATCAAGAAGCGCTTTCCTCTAATGTTGCCAAAAGACCAGATCATTGTTGAATTGGTTGAGACGATAGATCCCACCGACGACGAAATATTTAATGCTGTTCGAGAGCTTTTTCATGCAGGATACAAAATTGCGTTGGATGATTTTCTTTATCGTAAAGAATGGGTTAGGTATTTCCCTTTTGTGCGCTTAATTAAATTTGATATCAGCGTCACCCCGTTGGAGAAAATAGTCCCTCTACTAAAGAAGTTAAAAGAACTCAACCACAAGTTTAGTAGAAAAAATCGAATACACTTGCTTGCAGAAAGAATAGAAACCAAAGAAGAGTATGAGGCCGCCATGAAACTGGGCTTCAATTATTTTCAAGGGTATTATTTTTTCAAACCCGAAATAAAAGAGGGGCGTGATGTTGAGTTATCTGCGCTGACGTTATTTCAGCTGTATAAAGAGCTGTGCCGACCAGAGTTAAATATCAACAATATTGCAGAATATTTCAAAAACGACGCGGGATTGCTTTATAAGTTACTCACGTATATAAACTCAGGCGTCCTACCAACAAAAAACCCTATTACTGACGTCAAACAAGCTTTGGTTTACCTCGGTGCTGGAGAGGTAAGAAAGCTGCTCGCACTTTTAACAGCGACAGAAATGGCTGTAGGGAAGCCAAAATATTTAGCGAAAGAAGGTGCTGTGAGGGCTCGTTGCTGTGAGAGTGTTGCAATTAAGGTTGTTAAAGAGAAGGCAGGGGAGGCTTTCCTTGCTGGTTTGGTTTCTATGTTACCATCTCTGTTGGATTGTGATATTGAAAAGTTAGTAGATGTCCTACCACTGTCAGAAGAGATTCAGGTTGCGCTGTTGGGGCCTAAACCGGGGCAAAAAGATACTATCCTTCGGAATATCTTAAAGGCGGTTCTGCTCCATGGGGAAGCCAAGTGGCACGATACGGTCAAGGAATGTCAGAAAGTAGGCATTAGCTATGATGTGTTAAGTCATATGTATACTGATGCTGTCGCATGGGCATCTGACCATCACAATAAAATGGCCAGTGAGGATAAGGCAGCCTAAAAAAGGTCTTACAATAACAAATAAGTTAACTTCCTTTTTTGTTAAATGTGATACCTTCTCAATGCAACGGAAAAGTAAGGAATACGAATGCCAGAAAATACCCCTCGCTCCATTTTTGTTTTAGACTCAAATGTGCTCATCAATGACCCCAACGCGTTATTTAAGTTCAATGAACATGATGTCATGCTAACCATGACAGTACTTGAGGAGCTTGATAAGATTAAAGATGCCCGAAACGGGCGCTATGAAATGGTTAACCGTGATGCTCGCCTTGCCATTCAGAACATTAAAGCCGTAATGAATGGTGCGTCTCCTGAGAAATTAAAAGGCGGCGTGAGTATCGATAAAAACAACCCATCTCAAGGCCGTCTAAGGTTCTTTAACGAATTTGCCATGAGCAAAGACACTTTCGCCCACTTACCAGACTTGCCAAGTGAAGTGAAAGACAACCACATCATCCAAGCCGCCTTAGCCTTGCAGGAGATTGAGAAAGACCGTGTTGTGCTCGTCACCGCAGATCTCAACATGCAAATAAAGGCGAGAATTTGTGGGCTAAAACATGTAGAAGATTATAAGAATGAGCAACAAATAGAGGATGTCGATTACCTTTCCTCTGGGTATGCTATTTTAAAAGAATCTTTTTGGGACGACATAGGTGAAGTCACTTCGATGCGTGAAGGGGGCGACGACTATTATCATCTGCCCCGTGATATGGTAGAAAGCGCAGTCGTCAGCGACAAGTTCTCAGGCCTTCACCTTAATATGTATCTGGTTCATGAGTCGAGTGAAACGGTACTGTCTGTCTTCTCTTTAGGAGAAAAACGCGTCGAGCTAAAAGCCAAGCCCCTGGGGCGGTTAATGAACCGCGTCGTTGAAGGCATCTCGCCAAAAAATGTTGGCCAAGCGATTGCGCTTGATGCATTAATGGATCCTGACATCACCCTTGTTGAGCTCACCGGCCCGGCCGGTTCCGGAAAAACCTTGCTCGCCTTAGCGGCGGGTATATCCCAATGTCTCGGTCATGGTGGTAAGCAAGCTCGTTATAGCACACTGATGGTCACCCGTACTCCAACAGACATGACGGAATCCATTGGTTTCCTTCCGGGTACGGAAGAAGAAAAAATGAAGCCTTGGCTTGATGCCTTTAGTGATGCGCTTGAAGTGTTGTATGCGCCAGAACGAGATGATGATAATGCTCAAAAAACAGGTATGAATCATAGGGAGATGCATATAGACAGTATCAATATGATGAAACAGCGTGTTAATATGCAGTTCAAGTCGCCAAATTTTTTCCGGGGTCGAAGTTTGCAGAATGTGTTTGGCATTTTGGATGAGTCGCAGAATATGACAGCGCACCAAATGAAAGCTATGATTACCCGTATTGGATCTGGCTCCAAGTTGATTGTGCTTGGTAACCTTGGACAGATTGACAACATGCGATACATCACTCCTAGAAACAGCGGGTTGACGCATGCTGTAGAAAAAATGAAAAACTTCGAAGGAAATGCCGTCGTCGCATTAGCCGGTGGTGAACGAAGCCCTGTTTCTGCTTTTGCAGAAGAGCACATGTAATACTAACTTTACCAAAAAGCCCTCGATGAGGGCTTTTTTACCTATTGGGAGGATTTTTATTTTTAGCTATTGACTTAAATTAGTTACTTTGTTAGGTTTGCGATCGCAATAATGCCATAGAATGGATTTCACATTTCACCCAAGGAGTAACTATGTCAATGTTAAACATCTGGCTTGTTTTTGGCACACGTCCTGAAGCAATAAAGATGCTTCCTCTCGTACATGCAATGAAACTAGATCCTCGTTTTAATCCTATTGGTACGATGAAGCCGGACACATTGGCCGAATTTCAGAGGTAACAGACACTGAAGTTTTCACGAAGTTATTGCCGCGTAAGCAAGAAAAGGTATGGGGTATATTGCCAAAAAATCAGCGTCAAGCGGTAGCTTTAAGCCAATTAACAGACCCTTACTATGACTTAAATATCATCCTTGGCCCTGCTGGCTCCGGAAAAACTTTTTTGGCAGTTGCTTCGGCGCTGCATCAAGTATTGGAGTTGAAAAAGTACAAAAAAATTGTTGTGGTGCGGTCAAGAGACTTTATGGACGACGATCCGGGATTCTTACCGGGGGATTTAACTGAAAAATCAATGCCTCTTCTGGCAGGTATTACTGACGCATTAATTTCGATGCACTCGGATGATAATCATGAAGGAAATGTCTACGCTACAGTCGAGCATGTGATTGAAAAAGCCAATATAGAATTTACTAGCATGGCTTATTTTCGTGGCCGTTCAATAGACGATGCTGTTTTAATCATTGATGAAGATGAACTACTCGTAGCTAAAGCTATCGAGTTTCCAAGACACCAGCTTCGCTGGTGTCCATTGTTGTAAGGGAGTTTCTTTGCGCGAGACTTGCCGTCGATGACGGTCTTATGTCAGCTTGCGAGCGTGAGCGCGCAAGGGACACATCATTTGATGCAGTCTCTAACTCCCCTGATTTTTCAGTTGAGGTCAGTTCGTTCCCCAACGGCGGTGATACCGCCTTTTTACGTATTGCTGTTTTCTTACGAGTTTTTGCTTTCTGAGCAAACGTAGACTCTTGGATGTAAGGTACAGCGCGTTGCGCAACGACAATGCCAGCATTGTCGTCCGCGTGAAAAGTTCCACAGCCATTAAGGCAAATTAATGTATCTTGCTGAGGTCTTATCGTGTTCTTTTCACCGCACACATGGCACGTCTGCGACGTACCTGCGGGATT